>Ga0209976_10000168_pt1 | contig 47078 bp, 79 predicted proteins | sample SumtaG_FD_182806 | JGI IMG/M metagenome (GOLD analysis project Ga0209976, IMG submission 182806) | Deep subsurface microbial communities from Indian Ocean to uncover new lineages of life (NeLLi) - Sumatra_00157 metaG (SPAdes) (version 2) | ecosystem: Environmental > Aquatic > Marine > Oceanic >... | reverse complement strand
ATAGTGTACATCGGTCACATTTTTTAAGATTGATTTTATCTACTTTGTCCCAATGGTCTTTACTACCCCAATATTTCTTAATGAATTTTTTAGGATTAGGATAATGGTCAGACAGATACGCCCAAGGGTTACCTCGTGTATCAGTACACATATATACTTTTCCGTCTGCACACCAAGTAGTCGTTAGCATACTTGCTCGACACTTTTTGAAGTTATGTTTTTTAGACATGTCGGGGTTAAACTTGTGAGTTACGCCCATTACTTTGAAATCATCTCGTTCAAATTTTCTGCCCCTCTTAACTTGGTTCCAGATTTCTTTACCATGTTCTTTGAATAGTTTTACTTGTGTTGGTGAAATAGCAGGTCTTATTTGGATTGTATTGCATCCTATTTCACTGGCTAGTTTGATTGCTTTATAGATTGACTTGTAATTATAATCGTCTATTAAAAACTTAAATCCTATGTTTACTTTACTGCCCATCGCACTTTTAATACTTGCTATTCCCTTTAAGTTACGTATTACATCCTCAAATTGTTCTTCAGGCACACCCTTAACCTTTGCATAGTCTTTCTTACATCCAGCATCAATTGAGAATCCAACAAATTTACAGGTATTACAAATTGTTGTCCACCAATACCAATTATTACATAAATATCCATTAGACACAAATCCTATATCTAGCCCTTGTTTCTTACATTCTTTTAACATATCCATACATGCGGGATGACAAGTAGGATCACCGCCACCACCGATACAAGTTGCTTTTACTCCCCATTTTTTCCACAACTTAGGTAAACTTAAAATATAATCAGAGGGTAATAGTTCATTGTTTCTAAACGATTGACCAGTTTTATCTGTTCTTTTTCGGTTTGCGAACATACAGAACCTACAATTATAATTACATATATTAGTCATGTCAAAGTTTAAATTGATTGGAGGTTTAACTTTTCGTTTGAGTATTGCATTGAAATGACTACTATGTACTAAATTCTTCCAACTATTAAAAGGGTTATATTTGTTTGTCCACTCTTTTATCATTGGTCTTCTCCGTTTTTAATTACCTTTAAGATAAACTTTATTGCTCCACTGTTTTCAACTATTTCTTCTCTTAAACTTATGAACATTGCCCCAAAGGTTTCCTGACTTGCGTTCATTACTGCATTTATTTTATCCCAATCTGGTCTCCACATATCAAAGTATTGTGGTCTAATGAATCTTTTATGATTTGCATAGATGGAATAAAGGTGTGCATGGTTGGGTGCGATTATTTCTACTATTCCTCCCTGCTTTGATACTCTCCAAATTTCATACATAAAAAAGAATACGTCGTCAATATGTTCAATTACATGGCTTGCTCGTACGTAGTCAGCATAGTTTGAATCAAATGGTAAACCCTTATCTAAGTCTCTGACTACGTCAGGATTACAACCTTTGTCAATGTCAATATTAATCCAACCTTTATCCTTGTTTCCTGGTCTGTTTCCACTACCTAAGTTTAGGTATATTGGTTTATTTTTGGTCTTGTCCATTTTTTATCACCTTTAAAACAAATTTAATTGCTTCGTCATTTTCTACATAGTATTGTTCAACACAGACAAACATTGCTCCCATAGTTTGTTTATTGACATTCATTACACAATCTATAAACTGTTCTTCTGGCGACCAATACTCAAAGTAATTAAATCTAATAAATCTTTTATGGTCAGGGTTGATGGCATACTTTGCATTTGGGTGAGGTGCGATTATTTCTACGATTCCGTCGTGTTTACTGACCCTCCAAATTTCGTACATAAAAAAGAAAATATCATCAACGTGCTCTATTACATGACTAGCTCTGACATAGTCTGCTGAATTAGTATTAAATGGAAGTCCTTGGTCTAGGTCTCTAAGTACATCTGGGTTGCAACTCTCATCTACATCAATATTAATCCATCCCATTTTTATGTCTCCTGGGCGGTTACCACTGCCTAAATTTAAGTACCTGGGTTTATCTTCTTTCTTCACTGCCATGTTTTACCTTTATATCTTTAAATCCGTCACCAAAAATCTCTTTTAAGGTATTTTTAAGTGCTACTCTTTCTCGGTTGATGTTTCTTATCTCTAATGCTCTACGTCCAACTTCTTCGAGTCCTAACTCATCTTCTTTTCCTTGTCGGATGTCTGCCTCTAAGATACTAATCTTGATGTTAGTTATACAAAGTCTGTCAATTAAGTCTGCTATTGCTTCTTTCATTTTTCCTCCTTTCTATTTTTAATGAGTTCTCTTATTTCTTCAATCATTTCTAGTGCTTCTTGGGTAAGTCCTTGGTTTCTACTTTGGTTGTCATAGGCTATAAGAACACCAGTCATTGTATCAAATCCCCTTAATAGTCTTTCGTTATCCATTTTTCCTCCTAAATATTAATAATTGTTCTTTGAATAAGAAGTGTTCTGGTGTTTTGACTAAGGTTAATCCTCGTTTAGTGAACATTTTAATCCACCAGTCTCTTGTCTCTTTAATAATATGAGTAGGATCTGCATCACAATTTGGGGTATTTTTGAATGGTACACTTATTAGAATATCATCTGCACCGTTGATTAGATTATCTATGGCTAAATCTATTTCATCATAGGAAATATGTTCTAATAAATCGTATGCTACAGCTAGACCTTTACCTGAATAAGACATTTTAGTTATATCACCTTGCTTGACTATCCCGATTGCATGATCTACGGCATATTGACTTTTATCAAATCCGATAGAAGGTATACCTAATTGAGTTAGTGCTTTTACTCTTTGACCTAGTCCACATCCATATAATACTACTTGAAATGGTTCGAAGTAATCTTTCCAATCTATTGCGTCTTGATAGTGTTGTGCTTGCATGTGTTTTCTTGGAATGAAGTATAGTTCGTCGAAGTCTATGTTTAGATTGTCTAATATTACTTTTGGGATAGTTGTTGGATTTACTGTCCTAGTAGGATAACCCCCAAACAAGTGAGCATTTCTCCAATCTAGTAGGAAATCGCTTGAATGAATTATTGAATCGTTTGTGTGTTGGTTATATCGTTTGATTATATATTTCATGTAATCTATTGGCAAGTGACCTAAATGCCAGATAGTAGTACAGTCTGTTAGTTTTTCTATTCCTCCGACTAATACTGGATGACTTTCTAGTGGATATTTAATAGCTTCGCTTATCTTGAATAGTCTGTTTGGAACTGAATGGTTTACTTGGGTTGCATCTTCGTGGCCTAGGTCTCCAATGAAGTGTCTCATTTTAGGAGAATAAAGTGCTGGTTCGGCAGTTTGGATGAATTCTTTGACTTTCTGTATATCTTCAACTACTTCGTCTTCGTCTATTACTAGACACCAATCGTCTGGATGATTTGCTTTTAGATAGTTAAGATAAACGTTTCGTGCTTTTCCGTTTGTTTGTTTGTCTGATTCTTCCCAATGGTTAAAATAAGTATTTCCTGCTAAATAAGTTGGCATCCTTCTTGGGTCACTAGTAAAATAAAGTACTTTGTCCGCTTCTTTGACAGAATCGTAAGCCATTTTAATAAAGTTCTCATTACCTGGACCCATTATTACTACTATTAGTTTATTCATTTATAGTCACCTCTGCTTCATTAAATAACCAATTATTAACTTCTTTCTCTATCAACCATTCACATATCCACCATCCCACCATAATTATTGGTAATTGAATCCAAACAGACTTTATGTTAGGAAATATTAAGGCAGTTATCACCATAGTCATTACTCCTAAAAATCCTAAATTCCATGGTTTAAATCTATATTTTGTAATACTTACTTTAACCATTTTTGTCCCTCCGTTTTATAAAAATTTATTAGTCTGTCTAGTCCTTCTTCTAACTTTATCTTTGGATTGTATCCTAAAACTCTTAGTCTTTCTATATCAATTTTAACATTTTGGGGTTGTGCTATTTCTGGAGGACATAGGTTAACTTGGAATTTTCCAGGCATCCTATCTGCGATTAACATGGCTACATCTGTTAATTTTCTACAATCATCTCCACAAATATCATAAGCATCTCCATGAACAGCTTCCCAATTGTCTAATAAACATAAAACTCCATCAACGAAGTCATCTACGTGAGTAAAGTCTAATGTTTTATTTTCGTCTCCGTATATTTCTAATGGTTTTCCTGTTAGCGCGTTGATGACCCACTTAGTAATTAGTCTGGTAGTTAAATCGTGATGTTCGCCATATACAGTACTTGGTCGAATGATTAGATAATCAATTCCGTAGCATTGTTTGTATGCCTCACATAGGTGTTCTCCATACATTTTACTGGCAGTATAAGGATTTTGTTCTTTGGACAATACTCTACTAGAACTCATGTAAACAAATTTCTTTATATCATTCTTACGACAGAACTCTAATGCTTGGTATGTTCCTTGACAGTTATTTATGTGTGGTAGTTCTGGATTGAGTGTTCCTTCGTTTATTTTACAATGCGCGGCTAAATGAAAGAAGATGTCTGTGTTTTGAGTTTTCTGGGTTAGTCTAATTGAGTCTAAATTTAATACGTTTGACCCTTTACGCATATCTATTTCCATTACACATTCATGTTCTTGGTCTAATCGTTCCTTTAACTTTTCACCGATTAATCCAGCACTTCCCGAGATGATATATTTCATTTAAGCACCTCATCCCATTGCGCCATTACAACAGGTAAATTATATTTAGTCACTACAGCAGTTCGTCCGTTTGAACCTATTTTTTTGGCTGTAACTGGGTTATCATATAGGAACTTTACCTGACTTGCGGCATGTTCGATGTCACAGATTCCTCTTTCTACTTCCCAAGAACCAATTTGAGTTCCATTAAAAGATGATTTATCGTAATCTTGAGACTTAAGTGCGAATAAGTCTAACTGTTCGACTCCCGCTAATTTGATTCCTAGTCCTGCATTATTCTTAATGATTAACTCTGGAGTAGTAGTATAATCAGTTGCGACTACTGGAACCTGACAAGACATGGCTTCTATGATTGGAATACCGAATCCTTCGCCTGATGTTGTGAGAAGAAAGCAGTCCATTACATTGTATACTTCGTTCATTTGATTTTGAGGAAAACCACTTACTGCACTCATTCCAGAATAAACTACACGATTTTCTAGGTTGAATTTTTTTACCAGTTCCCTAATTTTCCAAATTGGTTGTGCTGGGTCGTCTGGATCTAAGTGTAAAAATAATACGGCTTCAGGAATTTTGTCAGCTATTAGTCTCATTGCTTTAATCGTTCGATCTAAGTTTTTTCTTGGTTGGTTACGTGCTACTACCCCTATTACAAACTTATCTGTTAGACCAAATTTCTTTTTTAATTCTGTTCGTTCGTCTTGGGGTAATTGATAGAAAGACATTGCGTCTACACAATGAGGGATATGTTTTACATCTAAGTTGTGATAATCTTTTACTTGTTTTTGCCCGAATTCAGCCATAGCAATTGGACAATCTACTTTTCTTAATATTTGTTCACATCCTTTTGGGAGTCCGCCCCCGCCGTCAGATGGAAAATAAAAGAATGATTTCGCCGGAGAGAGGTCTCTTTCAAGTAACCAAGGATATAACATAAACGTATCAAGTAATATTATAAATCTGTCTGCCTTGAATTCTTTTAATCTTTGGGACATTGTACGATTAAAATATGCATCGTTTTGGTCGTGTCCGATTATTGGATAATCAAACTCTTCACCACCGACTAAGGTTAATTTTTCTATGTCCGCCCCCATATATCCATTTGAAAGGTACATTATTTCATGTCCTTGGGATTTTAAATGTCTGACTATCTGAGTCATTTGGTTACGGTAACCTGTGCAAATTGTTGGACTATCACTCAACACGGCAATCTTCATATTTATATATTTCAACCTCTTTTTTTGTTATTGTTTGTTTAGTTCCTGAACTGTATACTATACATGTTCCTGATACACTGACGGAAAAACTGGCGTTTTCAAATAAGATTGCAACTTCATTTGGACATGTTAGTCCTAACACCGGGTCACCACTCTTTTGAAAAGCTATACTACGTAGCTTATACATAAAGAAATATATATAAAGTACTATTTAAATGTTGGGATTCAGCTAAATGATATAGTTTGAATGAGATAATACCCAATATGCCTTACATATCTCATCTATTGAGTTTAAAGTTCTACAAATATGTTCTCTGTGAGAATCTTCTATTGCATGTCCTAAAATATTACCTCCCCCTGTAGAAGTATCTACCCATACAAAAATCTGTTCTTCACATCGTAATTTAACGCGATGACATTCAGGACATATATTCTCTTCTATTAGGCAGGCAGTACCAAATTGCTCCATCCATATATATCTCATTGGTAAATCACCTTTAGTTTCTCAATATTCTTCTTCATGTCCTTTTTTATCTTGACTAGTTCTTTTAATTGGGCTTTTAATTGTTTGTTTTTGGGTCGCCAAATTGATTTGATTAGTCCGTTTGATTCTAGTTCTCGAAGGTACCCAATCATCTTTTGTCTTTCTGATTGTAACTTTTTGATTACTTTTCTGTAAGTTTGTTCTGTTACTCTAATAGGAATTATCTCAATATCTTCGGGACCATGGAATAATACTGCGTTTATTGTGGTGGGGAAAGTTTCCATTCATACCCCCTTTCTGCGTCTCTTCTTAGAAGTTCATTGTATTTATGCATCCTTCTTGTGGAGGTGCACACAATATTTATTTTTTGTCCTAATGCTTTTGCTATTTCGTTTGTGTGAGTCCAATCTCTCCCTTCTAAAAAATCCATTACTTCTGCTTGTCCCATACTTCCTCTTTGTTTTTTATATAATTGTAAATCTCTGGTCGTGCATTCATTAAGAATAAAATAAACCATGCAGGGTTTCTATGTGCAGATAACATCCCAAACTTATGATGTTTTGGACAAAGGGGAATTCCATTAAGTAAGTCATGTCTGGTATCTTTTATCTCTCTCGGAATAATGTGATGCGCATTTAGTCTTATTTTACTTCCACATATTATACATCCTTTATCTTTTTTGATTTCATCTGCCCATTCTTTGTCTTTCTTTTTCAACTGTTTTTTTGCTTCTTTTCTTTTATCCATAAAACTCCTTATAGTGATGGTTTTTGTGACATTCAACACACATCATTTTAATATTTCTGATTATATACTCTCCGCCCTTGTATCCTCTACATAGTCTATGTGGTGTAAGTATGCTTACTATTTTTCCGTCTTTTAGTGGAGTTCCTTCTTTTTTGTGACAGTCTTCGCAAGTGAAGTCTACAAATTCTCTTAGTAGTTTTATTTTTTTAGCGCTTATTCCCATTGTTTCTCCTTTTTTAGAATTTGCGAATAACCAGGCTCAACTCCATGCCCACAACAAGCACTACTAACTCCTTTAATTTTACCAAGACATGCGTCGTGACCATCTTTTGTTGGCATTTTTTTGCATCTTATACACAGTCTTTCTTTTTTTATTGACTCTTTATTATCTGAATAAACCCAGCCATTTTTAGTATATTCTATTGGATGTCCACGGGAGTAAGATTTTGCAGTCATTTCGACGCCTCCTGGACAATTTGCGAAAACGCATCTTTCATATTTTCATTGTAAGAGACTTTATTTTCTGGACTTTCAAAACACCACTCAAAAAAAGAAAGTGGTTTACAGCGTCGCTGTGGGGTTGTTTTTTCATATACATTTAATAAGGAAGTTGCCTTTATAGGATTAGAATGGAGGCAAAAAAACATGGAACAAAAAGGCAAAATAGTCGAAGACTTTGAAGCTGCAGAACAATCCCCGCAAGTATCTATTTTACAGATGGAAGATGAATCTCGTAGTAGTATTACCCCTGCTTGGGCGATTGCTATAGCAACATCTTTTGGTTGTGAGTTTGATAAGGAAAGTGTTAGAACATCACTTGGGTATCGAGAAACTACTGAAGACCCCTCTTCTCCAAGAGTTAGTGTTAGTACACTATCAAAAGACATCTGTAAGCAACTTGGATTAACCCCTGATGAAACATTGATGGGAACGGCTAACAGACAACACGGTGAAGGAAGTCGACACTCATTGACTACACAGGCGTGTTGCAAGATACTTCGAGAGAAGTTTGGTATGCCAAAAGAATACTGATTGATTTCAGTATCATAACTTATTTTTTTTTGTAAAATTTTCATTTCTCCTCCCCTTGCGACGTATCTTTGATATTCTGGGAATCTTCTATTCTATCATCAATCATTCTTGTAATTATCCCAAGCTTTAATGTTTCGTTTCCATCATAAAGAATATAATTTCTACCTAATATTTTCATTACAATTCTAACTTCTTTCATAAATTCTTTCTTATCCATTGTTCGCCTCTTGTTTAGTATGGGAATTTCTCCAACCTTCCATAAGTCCGTTAATGAAACTTATTATTTCCTTCTGACAGCTACGACTCATATCTATCTCTGGGTCAGCTTGAAAAACATATTGCCTCCATCCACCCCTCCAATGAATAATTCCAATCTTGGAATCAAACTTCCTATTCCATACCTCAATTTTGCATAATTTTCTTCCTTTCTCTAATGGCAATTTAATAAAGTCTAGGTGACTTGCTCCACAATAAGTTGCTCCCCCCATTATCTCTCAACCTCCAAGTTCGCCTTATCTGCAGTTTGCGTTTGGAATCCATAGTTTATTAATAATCCAATTGATTCACGCAGGTGTTTACATGGTTCCGTTTTACCCTTTGTGACAGTGAAATCATAACAATCACATTCTGACTTTATGATTAAGTTAGTTATTGGGTCAATAGTAATCCAATTATTATATGTCTTTCTATCGAATAAATCTTTCTTCAGTTCTTTGGAACTTTCAGATAAGTGTGTTATTTCGAATACTATGTCACCTTCTTTGTTTGTATGTTTGTTTGGTATTATCATCTTCTTTTTATTATAACTGATGTGGGCTGCGACCTGGGCAATTACCCCCAGGCCTATGGCGGAATCCCACCTAGCCATTCCTAGCTACGTTCCTGTCCCACAATGCAACACGGCAGGATTCGAACCTGCTCTGCGCTTTACAGTTCCAAGACACCGCACTTTGAATGTCCTTCGTGTGCAATCAATGAGATGGATACTCAGTATCGATACCTAGTTCTCTGCTCCGGATGCCTGTCCCTAGCATTCTCAATGAATATGAATGGGGCCTTTCACCCCGATGGTTTTAATAATGAAAAAATTTAAATTAATGTATTACTACATTGTTGTTCCGTCTAAACCTGCATTGTCAGTATCTACTTCTGCTGGTTCAGTTTGTTCTTTTGGTTTGAATACTAATCTTAAACCTTTTACAATCTCTATTGGATTGGTTCCAGGTTTTTGTGCGTCTACTTTGTTAAAAGTTATTACTGCACCGATGGCATTCTTTGGTCCTTCGGGAAATGCTTCTTGTACCGCTTGGGTATTTGTTGCATTACATCCGAATAACTTTTTAAAATCACCACGTTCTAAGTGTAAGTGTAAGACTTCTTTTGTAACGTTGTTACGAGTTTCTTCTTTTGAACTTACATTAACGATTGCATATTCGTCTGTGTCGTTTAAGACATCTACTGCCTTAAGATATTCACTACCGAATGCTGCCCAGTTATCTGTTTTTTCCATGTTAACCTCCTTTTTAGTTAGATTATTAAGGAAAACAGACTATTTAAATGTTTCTATTTAAACAATAATCGATCTTTGAATTCTTGTTGTTTCCCAACATTCCAACTGTCTGTAGGTCTTAGATACCCACAAATTCTACTAAAAATTTCACATCTAGTTCTTTTCATTATATAGTCTCCCATTAAATACAAATTTATTTTTGATTATATTGATTGGGTACAAATTGAAGTTTCCGTTTTTGGTATCATAATACATCACTCCGAATTGATTAATCCAATTTGCGGGTCTTCCTTTTAAGTAGTCTGGTTCATGTCCACATAGACATCCAAGTGCATAAGCGATATAAGGTTTCTGCATGGCCATATTTTGCATTGCTGTTTGGGTTCCGTGTGCGTGACCGTAAGTAATATTACATCCCAAATTAGTTAAATGTTTTTGTGCGTTGTATTTATTAGTCCACATTCCATGAGTGAAATGCATGTCACCTAACTTATACAACTTGTTCATTTTCCACCATTTGATTTTTCTGTCCTTCAATCTTAGATTTTCTCGGATTTCAATCATTCCTTCCATTTCTGGGTTTTTGTCTAAGTAACGATTTACTCTATCTTCGTGGTTTCCTTCGATGTAAGTAATTTTTTCTGTATGTTTTTGTAAGAAATCTAGCTCTCGGTTTGCGCAGTTGACTTCTTTTTTGAATCTACGACCTTCCATTGGGCGTTTTTTATCGTAGTCCCATGCGGAAAGTGAAGATATGTCCATAAAGTCTCCTAATAATATAATTTCATGTGGTTTGAAGTCTTTGATGAATCCCTTTACAGTCAAGTAAGGTGTCGGTACACTGTCAGTTAAATGTACGTCTGGTAGTATCACTGCTCTTTTTATCATTTTTTCTAAGTTCATGTAAGTTTAATTTGTTTGTCTTATTAAACTTTGAGTTGGGTTATATATTTACCATCCAGTAATTAGCATGATGTTTTGTGATAGGGCACCAACTCATGTGTGAGTATTTGACCAATCCTTTTTTACGTAATTCATTTGTTCTACCTGTTATACAGTTAATAGGTATATTTAAATGTTGGGAAATCATTGAGTTAGTTGCACATTCTAATTCTTTTAGTGCGTTTAATACTAGTAACTGACGTTCACCTAATTCTGGGTTTATTTTATGATATGCTTCGAGGGTTGTGTCTTGAATCATTCTGATCCTCCGTCGCCTAACGCATGTTGTGCGTCGCTTTTTAGTAATTCTGGGTTTTCGTATGAATTACCAATTATTTCAGTACCCGCCCACCATGCTCCAATATCTAATGCTATCTGTTCTTCTTCTGTATTCTCTTTTGAACATGCTTTATTGAATAATTGATCAGACGTACAATACATAGAAAATCCAGCCATCAAATATTTTACTTCCCAGATAACTCCATCTGCATCTTTTAAAATATCATTCTCATAAATATCTTTCCCATTCATATCTTTTACTCCAGTGAATTGCATTACTATATTATGTTCATCTTGGACAATAGTATTTCCGACTGTACCCATACAGCCCTTATAATTCATATCCTTATGAATTGTATTCCAATGTCTAAATTTCAATTCTCTCATGCGACACCTTCCCCAACAGATACGAACTCTAATAATAATTCCATTGCCTTCAATGTGTGCTTTCTACAAAGTCTATAACTACATTTATTATAACTTATTTCAGATTCAGTTTCTGATATTTCTATTCCGCATTTTTCACATTTATTTGCCATCTTTTTGAACCTCGTCAAATTTTCTAACAAATTCTTTTTGTTTCTTCTCAGATTTTAATCTCATGTTGTAAATAAGTTCCCATGCTTTAGCAACTCCTGATGCTTCTTGTGGACTTATCGTAGACGTTGCCCAAAAATCTGGTTCATCCATATCTGCATACATTATTGCGTCCATCATTTCCTTTTCAATTTCATGAGTTTCCATCTTTACCTCCAGATTCGTCTGCCAATACAGGTGCGAAATCTTCTTCTGATTCGGGAGCTAATGCTTTTTTAGTTCGATTAGGTAATCTACTCGCTTCTTTAATATCTTTGATTGCTTTAGTTGCCGGATTATTCATTTTCTCACCTTCTTTTTCGGATTATAAAATAAAAACTTTTTCCCACGAAACATAAAGGAATCAAGAGTTTTCTCTTTTTCTTCCGCCATCTTTTTGTTATATATTTTATATGCTTCACCACACCAAGCGTCAAGAAAATTCATCCATCTCTCATCACGTGCCCTTTCTCCCCCTTGTTTTTTCTTTCTCTTAATTCTCAAAATTCTCAATTTCATTTTCTCCTCTTTTGTTAATTTCATATTAATTATAAATCCATAAGGGGTTAAATTTACTTATTACTTTTCCGACGACGGGGATTAACCAGTTAGTCATTGGTGTTACTAAGCAGATTCCAACGAACACTAACATCCCAATAAACTTTCGCTTATTTCTTTTCGGATTGTATAGCCTAACGCTTGGGTGTCGGTATCCGATTAATATCAACTTCTTTTTCATAATTAATCAAGGTATAATACCTTTATAAATGTTTCTATTTTGATTGTGCGAACCTTTCAAATTCACAGATTATTACAACCACCGACGACAAATGTTGAAAACGGAGTATGTAGCGCTATCCCGACTACGGACTTTGGCTACAACGATGGTTTTCCAGTGATTCTGGCATACCAGTATACCTTTTCTTGGAAGTCGTCTTTAAGTAAATCTAACTTTATAATTTGCAGGGTTAATCGCCATTCTCTCTTCGTCTCCACGATTCATTGATTACTGACTAGTATCTTCATACCGATTCACAAACAACCCCACATTTTGTTCGGATGGAGGATAATCCTACGACTTAAATCCCCCAATATTTGTGTCGACCATAACTGACATGACACTGTTTGTTTCACTCCCGTAACCCGCCAGATTGCCTATCTGGATTTATCGCATAATTCCCAAACTCGGTTTGGTTGAATCAGAGGCACAGATTATTAAATAAAACACTATTTATAAATGTTGAGATTAAGATTCCTTTGGTAACGATGTGGATTCAACGACTGCTGAGTTAAAGAGTGGCAGTTACTCCAAGACTTAATCTATTTTAACTTCAGTATCTTCATCATCTTCAAAGGTTACTGAAACATCGTATGTCTGTTTCTCTGACTTTTCGCCTTCTTCATCAAATCGAAGTTTGATCTTAAAGCCCACAATAGTTTTATCGTCGTCGTATGTTACAGAATAATCATCATATATTCTACTCACTTCGATTTCGTCAAAATCGTATGTGCCTATAACGTCAACATCATTTCCAGCTTCATCTTCTTCGTCTTCGACTGCAATTAAGAAAGCATCTACTGCTAAACTTAACAAATCTGGTGCTGGTACTTCTACCAACTTTTCGACGGAGACATTAACTGGAACTTCAACTATCTTATCTTCGTATACTGTTTCAGTGTCAGCTGGGCTAACTACATAACCACCTACAAAACCGATTAATAAAGCCCATATAACAAACATAGTTACAATTGTATTTTCCATTTTTTGTCCTCCATTTTATTTAGATTATTCCTCTTTGGGTGTATCTTCTGGTACATCTTTACTTTCCCCTTTGGGTTTTTCCTCTTTTTGTTTTTGAAGTATAATCTGCCTCAATTGAATCATCTCGTTTTGTCCTCTCTGAATATTATCAGATAAGTCGAAAACTACTGCTTTCAATTCAATTACACTCATGTCTTTTATTGCTTTCATTTTTCACCTCCTTATATTTTTAAAAAGTAAAACTATTTAAATATTGGGATTACGAGTTTAATGCTATTATCTCGTCCTTGTAACCTTGCCACTCAGCCAACTCATCAGCATACCTTGTTATTTGTTTGTCTATTTGAATCATCGTTACAGTTCTACTTACTTGTTTTATTTGAACTGCTTTATCATCTTTATCAATAGCATCAACTAACTCAAATACTTCAAATTGTTCTAAGTTATCTTTTCTCTCTCTTACTGTCATTTTTTTACCCCCTCATTTAGTTAATTGAATAATCTTAAATATCTTGTATTTCCACCCACTTTTACTTTAAGATATTCATCTTGACCGTTTTTACTTGTATAAACTGTTCCGTTTAAGAATTCAATAAAATGTTGGTCTACATCTCCTTGGTCTAGTGTGAGAACTGGAATCTCTCCGCTGGCGTTTGATTGGTCGATAGTAAGCTCGCCTGAAATGGTGCTAGTTCCGATTCCCACTTTTGCATTTGGAATAATAAAAGTACCAACAGATGTTCCGCCTCTATCTATAGCCTTAAAAATAGTTTGGTTTCCAGTATGTGAATCATTTGCAGTTCTAAATAAAAATTCTTCTCCAGCCGCACCAAATTCCCAAACCTTTTCATTAGAACCTGCATCCGCTTCTTCAAATGTAATTGTAGGATGGTCTGATTTTATATGCAATTCTTCTTTTGGATCGGTTGTTCCGATTCCAACTCTATTATCTGTAGAATCGACATAAAGTGTATCTGTGTCAACTGTTAAATCACCACTAATGGTAACACCCCCTATAAATGATGGTGAATTTAATGGGGCTAAATCATTGGCTATATCAACACCATCCACTGTTCCGCCCACTATAATATTATCATCAACAGTTAAGTCTCCCCTTATTCTTGTGTCACCGAATACATCTAAAGTTTTTGTTGGAGAACTAAATGGAGTTACATTTATCCCACATTTTCCATCAAAAGTAAATTTCATTCTTTCGGCTAGTGTACCTCCGTCATCTGTTGATTCAATAGCCAAATTAAAACCCATGTGTCCACTTGTGCTATTTGCTTTCTCTGCTTCAATTCTTGCAACCATAGCTTCATCATCAGCATCAGTATAATGTGCTCCGAATGCAATCCCTCCACCTACTCCTTCTGCTTGAGCCGTAGAATCTATGCACATAATTTGATTATCGTCAGCACTTTCTACTTCTAAAGGCAGTTGTATGTCATGGTCTCTATGAATTGCAACTCCAATAGCATTCATTCTCATTACATTTGTTGTTGCTTGTATTGCGTCCACGGCTGTTAAGTGAAATGATATTTCTGTTGGAGAAGAAGTATCTGTCCAGTCTTCTGATGCATCAATTCTAATTTGTGCTACCTCTGAATGACCTAGTTCTCCAGCACTAAAAACTAAAGCTCCAACATTATATCCTGAACCCATTATTGTTCTTGAACTTTCTAATTTAATTATTGGGTCAGTTGATAATAAATTTAAAATATATTCAAAGTTATCTGTTCCAATTCCCAAACTTCCATCAATTTCTACGTCACCAGTAATATCAGCACCATCTGTAAGTACAGTTAATCCTTCCCCGACTTCTAATCCTTTTGAAATAGTAGCACCATTGTCTGTATTTAATTCATTACAATTCAAATTTCCATCACTATCTATTGATGCAACATTAGTTCCATCACTATCTCTAAAGTAAACTTTCTTGTTTCCTGCATTATCTCCAACCTTGAAAAATATATCATCAGTAACAGAATTAATAGTAAACGATACTTGCCCTTGTAAAGTTAATTTATCACTAGAATGAATCATCATACCTTCATTAGCAAGACCATAAAACCTAAGATAACTATTCCCTTCAGACGCTTTTCTCCAAACTTTGAATATTTTACCATTTGAATCATTAGCTACATTAGTATCACCAAATAATTCTACATCTCCTTGAACATCTGGTTGAATTTTAAGAAGTCCACTAGACCAAAATTCAGGAGCCCTTACTCCTCCTGTTACTTTCATCATTCCGTCTGATTCTATCCGAGCTACTTCTGAACCGCTATATCCACCTGTATAAAATGTAGTCATAGCATTCGTACCAGCGGAAAGTCTTAACTCACTAGACTCGACACCAATTACATAATTTTCAGCACCGTGTAACCATATTTTTGAACCAGTTTCATCTATGAAATCCAGAAGACCCCCAGCACTCATCTTAATGTCACCTGTCAAACCAATATTACCACCAACATCTAATTTTTGACTTGGACTTGTTGTTCCAATTCCTACTCTATTATTACTATCTTGAAGTTTTATAAGTGGATCACCACCAGAAAAGGTATTCAAAAATAAATCATTCGAGTGAGTAAATAAAACAACATCCCCTGGAGTACTTCCTGTTACCCAATTATTATTAGTTACTGCAATAGCAATATCAAATTCTCTTTCTGTTCTTCCTAATCCATAAGACACAAAATTACCAGAACCTCCAGATAATAAACTAATAGCTCCTTGTTGATTTGCTCCACCTAAATTAACTTCAAGCTTATTTGTAGGGTCATTTGTGCCTATACCTACCTTATCTCCTAGATTATTTAGATAAACATCGGTTCCAGTTCTACTCCATATATCTGTGACCTCACCACTTAATTCATCCCATAACGCTGAATTAGATTCCCATGTTCCTGTTTGAACTCCTGCTGTATTACAGATATAAATTTGTCTCTCGTAAATTAAGTATTGATTTAGTGAATAATCATAACCATCTTCCCAACCCATTGTTTGTAGTAGATTTTCTTCTCTTGCATCTGAAAAATCTGCTGCCACCCAAGGAAATGTTCCACCAGCATTAGTTTTAAGCGAAAAATCAGAATCACTACTATATCTTGTAAAATAATTATTTCCAGCTTCAAATTCTAAATATCCAGCATACTCTATATTTATTTCAGATGATGCTGGAAAATTACTTGCTGGATATGTTTGATCAAAAATTAAAAAACCAGTGTCATCTGTTCCAGCCCAAGTTCTTATTCTACTGGTTGAGTTGCTGCTGTTGTATCTGTCTGAAGATACCCTTTTCCTACAATAGAATGCGTAGGAGCTGGAGAAATAAACTCATAAGTTGTTCCAGTCCAACTCCCTGAATCATCTGGCTGAAAAACTAATCGTTCTGTATAATTATAAATATTAAGCATTTGTGTATCGGTAATAGTTGTTTCCCCATCATACATACTATGAGCATGAAAATGTGAATGCGTTTCCATAGCTTCTGTCGTCAAATGATGCCCTATACCTGCTATACCAACATTCCTTCCAACCCACATAGAATTAGGTCCTGTCTCAAAAGAAGCTGGATGCCAAAGACCGTCTATTCTTTTTTCGATACAACCCATATCCATTTCTGTATCTACTTCGATTCGGATGCTTCCATCTACATCTTCTTTTCCATAATCTAAATAAAACTTACCGTCTTTTATTGAACTGTTATATGACATTATAGTACCGCCCACCCGTAGCTTGAATCGAATTGGAGTACTACTGTATCAGTAGCAACCAAGTTTATATCACTTGCCGCTCCGTCTATGTTCTTTCCGTTTCGATCAACAGTACAAGTAAAAGTCGAGTCTATACATTTAATATTAAATATCTGTCCCTGAACTGGACTAGCTGGTAAAGTTATGTCTACCGTATTAGATGTAGCGTCTGCAAGAATTGTATAATCAGAAGCTATTACAGTATGATCTGACGTTTCTGTTCTAAGTGCTCTGATGTTTCCTCCTGATATATCTACATTTCCATCAAAATAATAATTACTAACCCCATCAAAAGAAGCTGTATCATCAGCATCTACACCTACTCCTATTTCTAAAGTTCTCCTAATATCTCCCGCCCTTCTACCTGATATTTTAAATTCTGGTGTCTCCCCTTCTGCTGCGACTCCAAATACTTCAACGGGAATATTAGCATCACCTTGAATCATGAACCTAGTAGCTGATCCATAACCGAAAACATTGGCGTCGTCTTCATTGGGTTGAAATTGAATTCCTCCATCTTTATCTTGATTTTCAACTTTTAGACTTCCAATAGCATCACCCTTCCCTCTGATTAATACATTAGAATTTGAATCAGTGCCTTCATCAGTTGATAAAATTAAAGTCCCATCATCCCACATAATATTAGCATTACTATTATCGTGATAAATACTTATTCTATCAGTCCCATCATCACTACCAATTTCTAATTTCTGGGCTGGGTCTGATAATCCAATTCCAACATCACCCGAACCTGTATCAACAATAAACTTCACAACATTACCACTAGCTCTAACTCTAAATTCATCATCACCAGTTAAAGTTATATTCACATTACTGCCTGAATTGAAAGTAAGATTATTAGTTGCAGTGAAAGAAGCATCATCTGAAGCATCAAAAGTATACGTTCCACCAGAACTAATATATTGTATAACATTTTCACTAGCACCTTCTATTTTAAACCCATTTCTAAAAGTGTCCGCTGCCTGTTTTATATGTAATTCTCTGTCAGGAGTATCAGTTCCTATTCCTAAGCTATTATTTGAATCATCCCAAAATAAATTAGCATTATCTTGTGTTAAAACTCCTCCCACCCCTGAAAACCAGACAGAACCTTCTGTTAAACTACCAAGAGAACCACCACTTAAATCAGAATGTTCAGCACTTGTCAAATGATAATATTCGTTAGCTGCTCCACCTTGAATTCCACTTAAATCATTATGAGCAGTCACTCCAGCTGCTGAAAAGATAGCAGAGAAAACACTTTCAATTTCGGAAGCTGTAGCTGCACCTTTTTGAAAAACAAATCTACCAATTAACTTTCCCTGAACAAGCAATCTATTTGGTAATGTTTGAGGAGCTCCTTCGTTTTCTGCCATACCTTCAGTATTATATTGAGCAGTACCATAAACCATAACTAATTGTCCGTCGTTTGGTTCAAGATACCACCACAAATTTGCAAATTTGTTTAAATCCAAAGCAGTTAAAGTGCCGCCGTTATCATAATTATCATTATCCCATTGAGCTTGTCCTGTTGCTTCCAATCCACCACTTGAATAAGTATCAAATCTGTCAGCTCCGCTTGTATTTATTGCTGAGATATTAAATTCAGTTACTCTATCATAAATCTCTCCAGCTGTTACAGTAACATTTCTAGTACCGGTTTCTCCTAAAATTAATCCTCCTAATCTGTCAGCTCTTTGGAATGGTTCTGTTTCATAAAGTCTATGAAGTGTATGCATCCCAAAGTTAGCGATAAATTCTGGATTGAATAAAATATGAAGTGTATCAGTTTCATTTACAACATTTCCTAATGAAAATTCTGTATGAGTATCCCAGGAATCAGTTGTTTTAACAACTATTTGAGGAGAACCTGCATTATATTCAACTCCTATATATCTTATAGTATCCGTAGGAATTGCGATTCCGTTACTTGCTGCAAAATCGAAATGAAGTAAATCTGCAGTGTGACTATCAGAAGTTCTTATTGTTCCAGTACCTGATGCTACATTAATATTTGCACTACCAGCGTCGGTGATTTCTCCACCAGAAAGTAATCCTGCACTTGCAAAATTATTAATATGAGATTGTATTCTAAAATTAGTAGCACCAGCCAATGCATCAACTGATATACCTCTCGCGACTAAACGACTATCATTCTTAATAATCTCATGTTCAATAAGATGTTTTTCCACCTCTATCTTATCTAGTCCCATTAACTCCACGACCCTATGCTAACTATATTATTATTTGTATAAGTAATAACTTGAACGAAACTTCCAGCTCCTATAGTTTGCACTATACTTCCAATAGCACTCCCGGTTGTAATTCCTGTGACAATTCCACTTACTATATAATCAAATTGCCAAGCTGGATTATTTTTTGTTCCATCTGTTGGGCTTGTTTCATTTATTACAGAATCAGTCATTAATCTATTGCCTGAAGTGACGCCAACAGTATCACCCGTTCCTCGTCCGTCTAAAAGTATTTCTGGCATTATGCCCCCCCAAGTCCAGATAAAAAAGCACTACCAACAAAGAAGGCGATTATACCCAATATCCACCACACTATTTTTTTTACTACCTTAAATCCCCCAACTAATTCAGACAACTTTTCTTTTATAATAACGACTGAATCAGCTAATTTGGTCATATTATGATTAAGAACTTTAATCATTTCTTTCTGGTTTACCCCAAAGTCACTAAACTCTTCAACAGTTATGTATTTCCTTTTCATATTTTATCCTACTTATTTCTGTTTTCGTAATAGTTTTTACAGAAATATGCTAATGGAGATGCAAGCCATGCATACTGAATAGGAACCTCTGCTAGTACTGCTAATAAAAATGGGACTAACATCCATGCAGAGTTCTTTGCGGTCTTGACTAAACCAATCCATACACTGTAATTTATTTTTTTTGCCATTATTTTTTTAAGGTTACTCCTGTTGAAATATTAGCTTGGTCTGTTGAACCGTCTCCCACCTTGATAGATTGACCAAGTATTTTAATTTTAATTCCATTAGATTTTTCATTAGCAGTTAATGTATGATAGTGAATTAATGTATAAATCGCAGTCTCTGAATCCGCACCGTTACCCACCCACATAGTTGTATTTGCAAAAGTATCACTATAAGAACCACCTATATCCTTTGTTTGAATTTGAAGTTTAGATGTCGCTTTACCAACAGACATAGAAGACTGGCAAGTAATTTCTATCTTAACATAAGTTCCATTTGAAACATCAGTCATATCATCTAATTCATGATCTTCTGAATCTGTTCCAATATTAACTTGAGATGTATCAAATCCAGTATCAGTATAAATCTGGAGAATACGTCCATCATCGTGATAATCATTCAATTCACTAGCATAAATTGGGTCATTACCAACTTTTGGGAAAGTTCCTTCTGCTGTTGCCATAGTCTATTGTAAGGTATTTAACTTATATATGTTGATTTTCATTATATATATTAAGCAGTCCCACTATCTAAGACTTGTAGTGTTGTTACTACTTGCAACTCGTTTGTTCCGTCGAATACTATACTACCAAATCCTTCTCTTTGCCAGATCGAACCAGTGAACCCTGTTCCACTCGCAGTATGAAATAATCCGAATTCTGTCAAGTGAATCCCAGACATCTGTAAAAAATTGAAATCTGCTTGAAATCCTACCTTTCGTTCTTCTGAAAAGTCTGGAGATGTTGTTAAACTAGTTCGATTAACTTCATTTACCAAAGCTATGTCTGTTACTGCGACCGTACCAGAACCTGAACCTATTCCAAAATTCTGAATATATAAATCCGGTAAACTAGAACCAAGTCTATAAGTTACTGATTGCCTTCCAAAATTAGTCATTACCATTTATCCTCCTTTGCCATTTAATTAAAAAAATCCTCCACTTGCTGAAACTGTCATCACAAATGCACTACCTGACCCCGTAAAACTTCCCGCGGTTAATCCTTGGTCAGTTCCAGATGCAGCATGAAATGGATTAACTGGTGGAATAAATCCTGTAGAATATATATGCCAAGCACTACCAGTTACAGTGTTTTCTTTAACTTCCCAATAAGAACCAACTACACTAAATTCCTCTGAAACAGTTTCTAATCTAGTAATCACATCTGATTCACTTCGGTCTGCTTCTTCTATCGCATTTAGTCTTGAACGTAAGTCTGTTATTTGGTCTGTAATGTCTGTAATCTTTTTATCTAATCTTACTTGGATTACCTTTTCAGATTGAACACTATTTTTATTAAAAGTATATGTTGCATTTAAGATTCCGACGTCTTCATCTATATCAAAGTCTGAAAGTGTTACTTTTGCAGTTTGACCTGGAGTAATAGGGTGCCATCCTTTTACTTCACATTCTACTCCCTTAAATGGATCTGAATCTTCTAACTCTTTTGTTAGAACTGCTGATGCTGTATTTGGGTCAGAGATAGATTTGTCGTTTATTATTCTTTCTTTCTTTCCAAAAAGATTTATACTGTTTTGGTCTTTTCCAAATTTAACGATTGGAATATCTCTATCATAAGTAGCTAAACCACTTTCTCCACTTGGCGGGATAGAACTATATCCTACGTCTGTACCTGATACGAATATTATTTCTTTATCATGATAACTTACTAGATAATCTGTACCACTTGTAGGGATGTCGGTTAATTCAAAGACTCCACCTTTTTGTGGGACCCCCGTTACTTCTATTAATGTATTTCTTGGTTTAGATAATAATGTGTAAACTGACCCTCCATCAAATACTATTTCTTCTTGGAATCCTGCCAACATTCTGTCACCATATACAAAAACAAAATTAGTCATTCCTTCACGAGTTTCATTTAATATTGCTTTATTTATATTTGTATTATCAAACGTGATTCCACTACTCACATTTTCTCTTTCTTTAAAATGTAAATCTCTATCTTCATCTACATAGAAAAAGAAACCTGCTAATTTAGCTAATTGTTGTAATGCTTTAAACACAGGAGTATGATTAAATACAATTCGTTTTAATGTTGTGCCTGTTACATCCACATTGTTTGTAGTAATATCAGAAACATTCTCTCGAATAATACTCTTAACTATGTCCCTTATTTCGTCATTTGTGAATACTGTTGGTTCCACTGTTGCGTCTTGCAACCTTAAACTATAATCTCTTCCGATTAAATCTACTTTTTGGGTGGATTCTTTCCCGTTGAATTGTATCTTTTCTAATATTCCAGTTAATAGTTTTGTAGTTCCATCTGAATCGTCTGCGCGGATTATTACTTCTTGACCGACTGAAAAGTCAGTTGCATGTTTACCAAAAGGAGAATCATATTCTATTTTAAATGTACTTGAAGAATTATAATCACTTATTGATTTTTGTACCTTGCAGTGCCGATAATCATTAAATACGTTCCCACCAACTGTAACTTTTGTGGTTATCATAGACTTACCTTATTGTTTAGTTCATCTGCTAATGAACGAGAAACATCCTCTGGGTCCATGCCGACGACGTTCTCAATGTTTACTGTAGTTCCTTGACGATTATTAGATATTCCTGGTTCAACACCAAAGTCAAACTTTAATAAATCTGATTTAAACTTACTTGCATCAATTTTTGGGATAAGTGGAATCCTTACTCCAGGAATTTTATTCATGGCCTTAATCAAGAAATTAATTTTGCCGAGAATAAAGTTTATGCTTCCTGCAATTATATCAACAACTTTATTCCAAACGATAATTGCAACATTCCCAAAACTAATCATTGCATTTTTAAATCCTAACCAAAGATTTTCCCAAGTTCCAATCATTTTTGAAAGATTTTTTACTCCTACGATTATCCCTGCGATTGCCAAAGAGATAGCTAACAAAAGAAATAACCAAGGAGACGCAACTAAAGTCAAGATGGCTACTGCTGCCCCCAATAAAAACACTGCCGCAGTAACTAATGCAATTACAGCTATTAGTTCTTTAATTGGGTCTGGTAAATCACTAAACCATTCAAACACACCTTTTAATCCTTCTACTAAAGGAATTAAAACTGGTATAAAAACTTCTGCAATTTCTAATTGTAATGCTGCAAAAGAATTCTTCATTAGTTTGATTTTATTTGCTGTACTTTCACTTGCGATTGCATACTCTTCTTGAAGTGATGTTGCATTTTCAAATTGTCCAGCTGCCGCCTCAATTAATCTATTCATCTCTGGGAGATTATTAGATAATTTGTTAATTGCTGAGGCTCCAACCGTTCCAAAGACATCAATAGCTTTTTGTTGTCGTTCTATTGGGTCTTCTATCTGTGAGATTCTTTTAATAAGAGAAAGTATCGCGGTGTTCGCATTTTCTCTGATGGCTCTTGGGAAATCTTTACCCATTAAAGGGATAACTTCATCCTCCATTTTTTTAACTACTTGGTCAAAGGCACTTCTTAATTTTGTACCTGCTCTCTCTGCTGGTTCACCTGCTGCAATTAATGCTGCAGTTAATCCAGCAACAACTTCAGTAGATAGTCCTAATGTTTTTGCTGAACCTGCTACTCGGACCATGGAGCTTACAATTTCACTTGAACTTGCAGCACTTATATTAGATAATTCGTTAATTGCAGAACCTAACTTTTCTGCCTCCTCAATAGGCAATCCCATAGCATTAGAAATCTTTGCCATTGCTAAAGCTGCCTCTTCTGCGCTTAATTCTGTGGCGATGGCCATTTTACCTACGACGGTAGTGAAACTCTTAATATTTTCAGTTCCAACTATACCTAATTGACCAGCGACTTCTCCTATCTGTGCTAATTCGACTACACTCAAAGGCATAGTCTTAGATAAATCTATAAACTCTTGGCGAAGTCCTTTTATTGCTTCTGCGGATAGTCCAGTAGTTTTACGAACTCCTACCATTGCTGTCTCTAACTCTATTGATTTATCTATTGCTTTTTTTAATCCAAAAGCTATGGCTCCACCTATTGCACCCATTGCTAAAGCAGATTTTCTAAAGCTCTGCATGGATAACCCTGCTTTCTTAAATGCTCCTGAGAACTGATCTCTTGCCCTTATTACAATCTCTACGACGTTTTGTCCGAATGCCATTATTTCTTTTTAGCTTTGTTGGCTGCCTTTTTGTTTTCTCTATTGACCTTCTTCAAATATTTAACTATTTCCATGTAATCAAATAATGATAAATCTCTGACTACTGGTAATGTCCATTTGAAGTAGTCACAAATAGCCAACTCATTCTTTACTGAGTTGGCGTTTGAAAATCCTCAGAAATATTATTGATTTTGTTTACTAACTTCATTAAATCTATTCCTAAAGACATTCCAATATTGTCATACTCTTCATCAGTTATTCCAGTAGATAGTTGTAACAGTCTTTTAGCGGATTCTGCTTTACTTAAATCTTGCAACTCTGCAACATCTTTGTACTTCAGTTCCGAAACTGTATAAGTCTTTCCTTCTATTTCCAATGTTTCTTTTTTCATTTTTTATCCTCCTGATTTAGTTGCCTTTCGGCCTGGGCTTAAAATTAATGCCCAGTATAATTAAAATGCTGCGTAAACTACTCTGTCGAATGCTGAGCCGATTACAAATTGTGGTTTGATTTCCATAGTAACTTCACTTGGACCTTCTGTAGTAGAAGGAATCTCCATACTCGTTATTCTACATCCACTCAAAAAGAATATTGTATGTTGAGATCCTGCTGTGACATCTGCGTCTAAGTCAAATGTTGTATCGAATACTCCATTACCTTTGAATAAATCCGTATAAAGTGTATCTGCTAAAGGTGCACTTAGGTCTGCGGTTACGTTTAAAGTATATTCCTTATTACCTGGGAATGGTGCTGCGATTACTCGACTACCATTTAAATAGTGTGGTGCTTCTGTGTTGTTAACTATCTCGAAACTAATATCTTTTGCAGTTTCGATTGTATTACCTGACATTGTCAACGTACAATCACTCCAAAGATATGGTCTATTCGTTGCTTCGGATGGTGTTGTGGTTGTTGCACCAGACGTATGAGTTAAACTCTGTCCGATGTAATTAACATCCATACTAACTTTTTCACCTTGAACTGCATTAATAGTTACACTATCAACAACTGCTCCTTTGATTGTTCGGATGAAATTAGCTCCAGTACCGGGACTCTGTTTAGAATCTTCGATTTGAAAACTAATAGGTGCTTGAAGTCTACCTGTTCCACTTGTGAACGGACTTTGCCATGCACTTGTAGATGTTTCTTCAGCTAAATGAGTAACTTTTGATCCTGCGGCCCCATCTGCCCCTGAACCAATTGCCCAAAAGGCGAATCTCATATCTTGTGGATGCATAGTTAAAGTACCTGTCACGTCGTTTGGTCCTTGGTCCATGTCTCCATAACTTCGATTATTTGTTCCTAAGAATCTATTAGTTATTTTGTTTTCTTTGTCGTCGATTAGATTCTCCATTACTTCTCCTGGCCAAAAAGATGATCCAGTTGCATCACTTTGTGTTCCGTAAGTACCTGACTCATGAAATATTACTACCTTGTTTGTATCTGAAATGTATCTTGCGATTTTTTTACCTCCATTTTAATTTAATTTGAATTTACTTGTTAAAGAATTGATAACTTAATTGTATTATCCTTGATTTAGTTGCACCTTTGCCTGGTTCGTCTACTCGAATAACTGACCCAATATTAAAACCGTAAAAGTCGTTGTCTATGCTTCCAGTTTCATCTGTGAATTGGATGTCTGCGAGTCTGTCTAAGATTTCTTGTGCTAGTTTATCTGATTGAGTAATTGATTTTGACCAGATTCTTAATGTTACCTCTAAATTTATATCCATTGCGGTTGTTTGCATTCCTGCCCGCGTTTCTTCTATATTGTTTACTTCTAATGTGATAAGAGGATATTTTACTTCTCTTTCTGGATAACTTGTCATTACGAATTTAGAAGAATTGCCCCTAGTCGCACTAATTGGGTCTGTAATGTTAGTACTAAGTTCATTCTTTAAGAAGAATAGAACATCTTTTATGAGTGTATTTCTGTTTGCCATCGCTTTGACGTTTGACTACTCGCTTGTAATCAGAGTAAATAAGTTATGTTTGTTTAAGTATATTGAGTTATATTATATATATTAAATCTTACTGACTTCTCTAGTTATAATACTTTTGACTTTCTTTTTTGAACGTGCTGCACTGTTAGTGAAATGCTTTCTAGGACTATTTTTAAAGTTAGTCCCATGTTCTAGTTTGTCTGCGTATGGTAGTTGACTGAACACTATTGCTGAATCATTTGATGTAATAAAATCCACTGAGTTAAGAAACCTACCGGTGTCTACACTAATAGTTTCAGCACGCTTTCCTGCGATTGAAAGTTTTACTTCGCCTTGTAAGAATATTGCTGATTTGGTTAGTGCCTTTTTTATACCTACCCCTAACTCTTTATTCTTTCGGAGTAACAAAGCAGAAACATTTGGGATACCTTTTATCTCCAAGTTGATACTACTTACCATTAAATTATGCTCCCAGTTAACTTTCTAATGAATTGCTTCTTGTAAACTGGTATTGCTTCTGTTTCGTATACTATTCCCCCATCCGGAATAGTTGTATAGAGATTACCTGTTGGACTCCCAAGTTGTATATCAACTGATATGTCTGTTCCAGTAAACACAGTTGAACCATTCACGAATATTGTTTTATCTGATTCAGTTAGTTTACCTTGACTCATTAACACAGATTCTTCAGATCCTTCTCTTCCTCTAATTGGAAATACTACACCACTTGTCCATAAAGTTGTTCCGCTTTGAATCAGTTCTGTTGCTTCGTCATATACTTCATCATAAACAGGGGTATAATATCTAATACGTATTTGTCTTCCAGCTAATTCCATGGTTCTATTCAATGTTGCTACTAATTTAGCATTTGTTCCCATTATGCGTTATCGTAATCCGGATTTATTTTAACTACTAGTGAATTGTCTGATGGAAGAGTTAAAATACTACTATCCTCAAATGTAGTTGTAAATTCACCCAAGAATAAACCAGATCTATTCGTATTTGCCTCTGTCCAATTATATTGAAGATTGCCTGTTGTACTGCCAGTTATAGTAGCATTACCAGAAAATACTGGGGTAAATGCATTATCGTTTGTACTTAGTTTAAAGAATATATTAGATCCAGTTGATAAGTCTATTGGACTACCATTACTATCAACAAGTTTAACCGCTAAACTTGGTTCTGTACTATTTCTCTTTATTTCAAATATTGCCATTATTTAATTATAAAATCGCCTCCTTTTCTTAATTTAATTACTTTGTCGTTTTCTACTAGCTGGTTGTTGAATGATGTTTCTCCTAATCTAAACACCTCTAGTACTATATTTATCATTTTTAATAAGGTATCTACTAAGTCATCTGTGAATGTTATATTGTCTGCTAATAATATATTTAAAGTTAATGTTCTGGCTAGACTATCTGTTATATTTTGAGTATCTGAGAAGGTTCTATTAAACGTTGATGTTTTACTTAATGAATCAGATAATGTTTGGGTGTCTGAAAAGGTTTTGTTAAAACTACTTACGTTAGCTAGACTATCACTTAAGTTTATTGTATCGTCTAATGAAAAATTAAATTCAGTTACGTCAATTAAACTATCTGTTATATTTTGAGTGTCCAAGAAAGTTCGGTTAAATATCGACTGTTTGGCTAGACTGTCTGATAAAGACATTGTTTCACTTAAACTAATAGCAACTCCAAAAAAATCAACTAGGGAATCAGAAAAAGTAATGTTATCATCTAATGCTACATTAAATCCAGTAACTGCAGCTAAACTATCAGAGAAATTAATGTTTTCGGCTAATGTCTTGTTGAATACAATATCCCTACCTAATGCATCAGAGAAGGTTATTGAATCATCTAATGTTTTATTGAAAACTACATTCTTAGCTAGACTATCTGTAAATGTAATAGAATCATCAAGAATTACATTAAATCCCGCATCTGCAGCTAGAATATCAGATAACGACAGGGAATCATCAAGAACTTTAATAAATACAGAAAAATTAACAAGATTGTCCGTAAAAGTAACATTGTCATCAAGTATTATATTAAATCTTTGAGAGTCCAAAATACTGTCAGCTAATGTAATAGAATCATCTAACTCTCTACTAAAAGACGCTGAACTAACTAGATTGTCTGTTATGTTTAATGTCTCAAATAACTCCTCAATGAAGATAATGTCTTGATTTTCTAAAGCAATCTTATCGCCGTTTTCTTGTAGTAAAAAATCTCCGTTTTCTTGTAGTAAAAAAGCTGTATACTCTTTATCTACCCCTAGGAAATCTGTAAATGTTATTGAGTCGTCTAGTGCTATTGTTCTATCTCCCGTAACTGTTAGACTATCTGAAAAAGAAATAGAGTCAGACGGAGTTTCTGTAAAATCTTGACTTCCAGCCGCTATTTCAATATCATTAACTAGATTTACAAATATATCTATTAAATCATCATTATACCAAGACCACTGGATTCTCCCACCGGAATTTGTAATAGTTCTTCCACCATGTAATGAACGATTATCGTCGGTAGTTTCACTATATGCTGCTTCGCTTCCCCATGTACCCATCCCATCATCTGATTTATGAAATACTAAATCAACTAAAGATGGGAAAGTTCCGCCTTTTTGATAAGCAACATAAACATCATCATTTTGTTGATTTATGATAATGGCCGCCTTTCCCGATTCTCCTTGATTTGTAAATATATTTGTTTTTGCAGTTACTGTGGGGGATGAAATAGAATCGGGTGTTATGTCCCAAGTCAATAAATCATCACCAGCATCGTCGTCATCGGTATGTGATGCGATTAATATATGATTATCACTTAATCTTAACGAGGCATCCATATTTATTGCGAACTCATCCGAGGTTATTCCAGTTGATACTGTAGTCTCAGTAATTGAATTTTCAGAATCATCATACATTTTTATAGATATTGTACTTGAACTTATGTCTAAATATACCCCCGCTACATCGTCATCGTCACCAGTATTAGATGGAAATAATAGTAGCCAATCTCTATCTGCAAACCCCGTTCCTTCGTAGAAATCTGTCCTACTTGTCCAATTTTCTCCGGAGTCTATACTCTTATATGTTTCTATTTCTCCGGGGGTCATAAAAGCGACTATTAAATTCCCACTTACTGTTTTAGTTATCGCTACTTTATTCTCTGCGGTGTCTCCTATAGTTAATCCACTATCTATCGTTCTAATCGTTCCCACTGAAGCATCACTTACATCTACAGTTACGTATTTAACTTCACTGTCCGCTGCATCTGTCCAGATTATGTGTACTAGTGTTCCAGAATTTCCAGGGGTTTCCTTATCAAACCATGCGGCTATGGCTGTATGTGTTCCCGCCTCTATTTGAGTGACTGACCAATTTGCCCCACCATTTGTAGTTCTTGCAAAAGAAATATCGTTTCCAGAATCCGCAAAAACTATTATTGCAGTCTGTGTATCAATCCAGTAAGGTCCCCACGGTGCAGGTGTTGATTCTGCATTGTTACTCACAGATGTTGCTACTGCTGTATCAGCCATTCTTAAAATCTCCTTTAGTTTCTTTTTCTATATAATCGTGAATCTTATAAGGTTTTTCTAAATCTGGGAATATATCATCCTTTATAATCTTATTAACATCTTTGATAACTGCGTCTAGATATTTACTTTCTTCTCCTAGCTTAATTTGTTTTGCATTCATCCACTTCTCTTTTTTATCTGATGATAGATTCCTTGTTTCTTGAGCCTCGGCTAATATTGCATTTAAATGAAATAATTGATGACCTGATAATGCCATTTAAAATACCTCCTTCCATACGTCCCCTATGTTTAGTTGCATGCCTTCGACTGCTTTCCATACGTCGCCTATATTAATTTGAATTGCTGGTATCTCTTTCCATGTATCTCCTATGTTGATTTGGGTGTTTGTTCCTACAGCGCCGAATGGGTAAGAAATTCCATCCCCGCCATTATATAATTCAGTTACCTCTGCTGAACTCAATTCCTTATCCCAGATTCCAAACTCATCAATAGTCCCTAACCAACTATCCTCTACGAATATATCTGTCTGTCTTATTCCTCCGATTAAACTCTCTCTATCTACCACTACTGTATCAGTTGTGGCGTCGTTTGCAGTAGTATCTTCTGAACCATTAATATATAATTTTACTGCTGAACCGTTCTGTGTGAATGCTACATGAATCCATCCATCACTACTATCATAATCCGCAGTAGACTTTAACCTCCCGTGTCCCGGGGTTGAGTAGCTACCATATAATTTCTTATCACCAAAAGCCCATCCACCGCCCCATCTAGTAGTGTTGTTCTGTTCTAACACTGTGAATATTCTCCCTGGATTGGCGGAGGTTGTATCAATCTTAATCCAGCAAGCCCATGATTTAGTGCTGTCTGCTATAAGAGCTTGGATTGCATATCCCGGGGCTTCATCTATTGTAATGTAATCATCTGTCCCATCAAATACATAAGCTGTTCCTATCTTTCCTGCTTGGTTGGGTGTTGCGTTTGTATTAGTTCCATCATTTGCACTAAGTGAGTCCAGTACCGCCCCACTAACTTCATCTAATTGATAATAAAGGACAAGCCCATCAATCAACGCCATATTAACCTCACATAATCAAATATTCTATCCCCCAAACTTCTGTGTGGAAAAAAGAAATGAAATATTTTTCTAATCATGCTGTATATTGCACATAAATAGTACCAACAGGAAATCCAGAGGCAGCTGGGGGTGTATCGTCGGTGTTATACAAAACCATCGGCACATAAGCAGCATCAGCAGAACTTCTATCTCCTGTGACAGTTAATCCTTCAGTAACTATACTACCAGTTGAACTATCATTTGCGTTATTTAGTAAATAGTCTGTATGTGCTTGTGTATTATCTGCCTGATGTGTTGCTCCTGCACCCGATACTGCGACACCCGCACCTGAAACTGTTACTAAATTAGCAATATCTGTTACAAGTGCACCAGAAACAACTACTCCAGCGCCACTTACTGTAACTAGGTTTGCAATGTCAGAAACCAACGCTCCACTTACTGCTACCCCCGCACCTGATACCGTTACAAGATTAGCTATATCTGCTACCAACGCTCCAGAAGTAGCAACATAGGCCCCAGAAACGGCTACTCCCGCACCTGAAACTGTGGTTAGATTATTTTTATTAGTAACAGTTGCTCCAGAAACTACTACACCGGCTCCGCTTACGGTAGTTAGATTTGATATATCAGTAACTAATGCACCTGATATGGTTAAATTAGTTTCAAAATTATCAAAAGTTACTTTTTTCGTTAAGGTTGAACCTATTGAGGCAAAAGGAAAGACATCAATTCCTGATATACCTACGGCTGCATCAAGTTCACTTATTTTATTATCAACCATTAACTAGCACCAAACGTTACTGTCCAGTCTATTTTCAAAGTATCGTCTGCCCCCTTATTTACGCTTAGACCATCATTGTAAGTCATAAGTGTAGTTCGAGAAGTTCCCGATGCTTGAAATATTCCTGCTTCTGTTATATCAGTATTTGTTCCTACTCCTGCCCCCCAGAACCCTGAGTAAACAACATCGTTGTCATCTCCACCAGTTCCTTGAATCGTTCCAGACAAAGCCAATGTACTAATGTGATTTGCTAAATCGGTACTACTTGCGCCTTGGCCAGTTCCAGAACCGATAGACATAAATCCTATTGCTGCTTCTCCCTGGTCACTTAATTGATCTGCGACGTGTACATCGAATAAGTTAGTAATCGTATTGTAAACTGTTCCAGAATCTTTTATATTTCCATCTAGGTCTCTTAATTCGTACTCTATTTTTCCTTTTATTCCTAATTTTTCTTCCATATTACCTCCTTTTTAACATTTAAGCTAATACTCTTGTGAATTGTGTTTGACGTCCTATCTCTCTTAATTGAGATTCAGCTAGTTGCCTCCAAAATGAGGAACTTTGGACTTCGCCAGTTTCCTCCACGCTTAATTCACCGAGACTTAATTTTTCCCCACCTGCTTGTGCTTGTACGAAGTCTATCGTATCAGCCTTAGAAAGATTTACTATTGGTGGTTGGAATTCTATAGAAATATTATTAGATCCAATAGATTCCCCCGTAAAATTTGCTACATGTTGTCTGTTCATGTCTACGACTGCAACTAAGTTTGCTCCGCTTAGTCCAGTTGGTACGTTATTGAAACTAGTTTGAATAAAATTAGCTATTGAGCCGATTGTATCTAACGCCATTAATTAACCCCCGACGTTATAATTGTACCATCGCCTGTCACTCTTATTGGAATAAACTCTGTTCCAGATTGTCCAACCAATAAAGTTACTGTTACTGCCTGACTTCCAGTAAAACCACTAGTAGTACCAGACAAATTTATTAAATAATTTGGTGCTACCATTTTAAGTTCCTGATATTAGTCTGTTCCAATCTGAACCTCCTTGTGCAATACAGATATAAAAATCATTATTAGTTACATCATGTACAATATCACTTCCAACATTTCCTGTTAAAATATCTGTAGGATCTCCAAAGTGTGCTTTAATTGTCGTACTAAATTCTAGTGCTGCGGCTGTTCCTACGCCCTTTCCCATTCCGTCGACAAGTCCTAATAGACTGCCTGCTTGTGTTGCCATTTCTTTTATTCCTCCCTTTCAATTGTTATTGAATGTGATGTCTTGCGACTGGGGGTTATTGATTTTAGCAGAAGCCCCAAACTGCGTTTATTTAATTAGATTAAATCTAACTACTTGAAATCTTAGAGATTGCCTTAGTTCGTAAAGCTGATACCGTAATTCTTTGAGTCAAAACTGCGCCTTCCATATCATAGGATGCTAAAGTTATGTTCTCCATACTGATGTCTCTCGCGATTGCTATTGCGTAAGCCTGGGTTCTATCAAAGATATAACCAGATGTTGCTACTGCATTTGGTCCTGCGTTTGCACTAAATGATGTTACATTTAATCCAAAAATAGTTCCAACTCGGCCTGTGCCCATCATTTGGGTGTTACCTGCCTTGTCAGCTTCTACAAAAGTATCAATATTCATTAAGTCAGAGTATTGCTCTTCTCCTAATAGATAATCCGTTGGCCTATAATCATTAGATCTTACATCAAATATAGACTCTACAATATTAGCGACGGTTATAGCTGCTCCACCTGCTGTGGTTGCGTTAGCTGTATCCAAAATTGCTAAAATTAAATCTGTCTCATTTTCTGCAAATCTTCGACCTGCGGCTCGAATGTTTCTTTCTAGTAAAGCTACTTGTGAATCTTCAATCATTTCTCTAGTGATTCTAATTGCTACACCGTATTTGATTGGTGTAAAACTAACACTATCGAAACTCATGTTATCTAATGGAATTTCTGCCCCCTCACTAACTACTCGAACATCCATTGTATTTGGAGATTCTAAGTCTAGGTACATTGTGCTACCCTTAAACTCAGATGGTCCAATAACGAATGCTGCCATCTCTCTAGGAATCAAATTCTTTTCTGCCTCATCAATTACCTTTGGTAAAATCAATTGCGGAATAAGAGATTGTCCAGGTGTTCCGTCTGCCCTACTTATGTACTCGTTTAATTTTGTCATTACCATTTTACAAGTTTAGACTAACAAGCGTATAAAGTGCCGTTCCAGATGCGGATGATGTAAGTGCTCTTCCGATTGGAGTATCATTCAAAATTCCAGTTCCACTTTCAGTACCTCTATGATTCATTACTGCACCTGATTCGTTGTGTGTTACCAAACAACCACCAGATACGATTTGACCTGCATAGCAAGCGTATGTACCTCGTGTTGCAACTGTTACCCACTCGTCTGAACCTGCATTGTTTAATGCAAGACCATTACAAAGTTCGGATTTAATTGCCCCGATTGCAGTTATATCTTCAGATACGAAAGAGTTTGCTCCTGAAACTACTGTATTAGTTCCAGAAAACTGAACCCACTGACCTCCAGAAATTGTCTCTAGTGCTTTAGCACTAATTGTTCTAGGTACGCCTCCATCCATAAGAGCTTGTGCTCCCAATGGATTACTTAAAATTGCTGCTGTTGCCATTTAGTAAACGTATGACTTCCTCTGAATTCCAATTGAGTTATGTCCTTGTGTAAAGACATAACCTTCCTTTCCTTCAACTTCGTCTGATTCCTCTTCAGCTTCTTCCTCTTCTTCGGTTTCCTCAGTTTCTTCCTCTTCCTCTTTTGGTTCCTCTTTTACCTCTTCTTTTGGTTCTTCGTCTGCATCAGCTGCTTTTACCTTTATCTTCATAGCGGTATTAAAACCTCTTTCAAATGCAGATTCCTCAGCCTTTACTTCTGGTTCTGCCTCTACCTTTGGTTCTTCCTTAGTTTCCTCTTCTACTGGAGTCTCTTCAGTCTCAGTTGTTTTTTCTTCTTCTGTCATATTATCCCCCCTTTCAGTTTTTGTTGAATTCTCATTTATTGAGTGTAATTTGTAGGCATTGTTTAGTGCTACATTAAAAGTCGCTCCCCCGTCTGCTGGGACTGCCACAACGCTTAATTCTTTGAACTCTATATTGTGTGGGATAATGTCGCCGTCTTCTGTTTCTTCAATGTCCTCTGGTCTTACGTGTGCGCCCACGCTGACGGTATTAAGTAGTCCGTCTTTGATTAATTGTTTGACTTTTGCATCTTTTACTACTGCATTGAAGGGGATATTTCTTTGTACTTCGTCCCAGTGTGCTAAGTTGACTTTTCCAACGATTGAATCAACAGAATTATTGTGGTCTTTTAGTAAAGGAACACCTATTAATGTTCGTGCGGCTTTAGATAGTTCTTCTCCAATGAATTTGTGACCGTTTGTAGTGGTAGTTTCATTGATGGCAATTCCATTTATAGTAAAATCTCCATCTAATTCAGCACTAGACTCAATTGGCACAAAGTACTCTAACATCAACTCTTCCATTGTAAACTACTACTCTATAATAAAAAGAGTATTTAGTTATTGATTTGGGTAATATATATAATGTAAAATTAGTCAATCCGGAGGGTTATGCTTACTTCAGTGTTGTTTGGACTCATTAAAGTGGGATTCATTGTGCTTGGACCCATTACTTGGATGTCTAAAGTTTCGTCTAACTTAAATTTATCAAATTGGTCTTGTACTATTAAATTAGAAACTGCTCCTTGGAGTATAGCCCTTGGTGCGTAATAGTTTACTCCCCTTGTTTGAGATTTGTGAAATATTAAATATCCTAAACTACTTGTAATTGTGACAGACACTTCTTCACCTGAATCGATTATGACACTATTTAACTTACCAGTAATTCTACCTGTTTGGAAGTCTGTATTTGGATTCATCTTGATTCTTATTTCTTTTTTACGGGGATTTTCAGTCATATTTCTACTCTCCTAATTATTCTTACTCGATTAGTTGTTTGGATGTTCTCTCCAGTTATACCTATATCAAATTCTCTTAGACCCATTAGTCCAGGGATTGTCCCTTGTAGTGCATTAGATCTACCTAAATTCATTTGTTTTGCGGCGCTTAGACCAATCTCTGGGATTACTTGTGTGCTTACTGAGCTTCCACCAATTACTGCATATTGTAAATCTCCAATGCCTGGTTGGTAGGTTACTCTCTGTTTGGTTACTGGATCTAAGTATATCATCCTTCTAAAAATGCCTTCTGATTTAATTTTATTTGTTTCATTTTATATTCGTGAATACATTGACCACAAATCCATAATCCATTAAGTAATGATATTGCACGCCTTTCTTCACACTTAGCACAGAAAGGAATATTAGAATCAGTTAGTTGCATCAGTCTACTAACCCGACCATACTGCATCTACACATACTATGGGCTGGAGGCATGTTTAGGCCGGCTAGACCTTCTCTTGTTTCAAATACTTGTCCGTCTAGTGCTTCACAGATAGGACAAGTCCTTTCGTCTAAAGCAGTTAGCCACCTATAAGATTTAATTTCATTTTCAAGATATAAATCTTTTAATCCTTGGTTTGCTAATCTGACTGTTTCTGTTCTGGCAATATTGATTGGTCTTTTATCTGCAGAAAGTGTTAATTTTTTTACTCCATCTTCGTCGAATCTTACTCTATCTTTTAAGTTAATAGATCTACTTATGTCTCTCTCTATTTGTGTGATTGTTTTGTTCTTTCGGAAACCGTCTTTTAGGATAACCTTTAATTTGTTTACGTCTCTTTGGGGGAGTAATCCTTCGATTAATTGTTGTTCTGTGGTAGCGAGTAGTTCTTCGAATTTGTCTATTCGCAGGTTTCGTAGTATTTTGACTAAGTAATCTGAATAGTTAAAGCCTGCTAATTCTTTTACGTTAATATATTGAGATAACTTCATGTTACCTTTCTCTGCATCTGTTAGGATAGGTTTACATTTGTGGACTAGGGTGACTTTTGCTTTTTGTTTGGCAGTTTTTTTAGCACCAGGTACTTCTGGTTGTTTGATTTTCTCCTCGTTCTTTCTGGCTAAGTCTTCTTGCTTTTTGAATTCTGCTTCTTCGGCATCTAATTTTTTACGGGCTTCTTCTGGAGTGGGTAACTTATCGACGACATCTAGTTCCATTATCTCTGCATATTCTATTTCTAGTGCGGCTCTTAGTTCTGGAGATAAATCCATTAGTTTTAATGTTTCTTTGACGATTGCTAATCTAGCAAGTTTTTCTTCTTCGCCTGGGAGTTCCCAAATAAACTCAACCTTATTGTCTAGCTTGGGGGAGTTATTTCTTAAGACGGGTCTAAGAATTTGGTCTTCTACTATCTCTTCGATTAATGTTCTAAGTGAGTGAATGAATCTTAACCAACCCTTATCGTTTACTTTAGCGAGACCTTCTGGGTTGTTTGCTACTCCGATTAGACTCATTGGAATCTTCATTGCTATGGCTAATTGTTCTAAATCGTGTTCTGCAGACTTAGTTAAATTATCTCCTATTCCTGCGAAATCGATTAATGTCATTTCTACGTTTGAATCAGTTACCCACTCAGTAGAATTGTTCATAAATTGTAAGTCTGATTTGAATGAATCCATATCGGCTTTTTTTACTTTTTGACCAGGTTGTCCTAACTTTACATGAATTGGTGCTCCTGCTTTTCGGCTTAATAGTTTGTGTCTATCTAATTCAGAACCGGCATAGTTTTCAATTGTTACTCTACTTGACCAAAGTAATCCTCGTCCGTATGGATCTCCAGGTGTTTTGTTTATTGTCAAATGAGCGATTTGTTTAGGTTTAAATGGAATTGGTTTTTTGGTCGAATCAAATAACTTTAGTTTCTTTTTGAATTGATTGTATTCGATTACTTTTCCTTTCTTTGTTCGTTTGACATACATATCGTTAGCATTTAGAACTCTTAATTTGTCAATATTCTTCATATCTTCTAGGTCTAATTCCATGTAACCGTTTCCCTTAGAGACAGCCTCTTTAATCCATGGTCTTAGTTTTGATTTGAAGTTTGTGTCGTCTATGAATCCATCTAGAACTGCTTGGGCATTTTCGTCTTTGGTTTTAACATCAAAATCTCCGACTATTGCATCGGCTATTTTGTCGACCATTGCTTCGGCTATTCCAATATTATCAAGAATTTTATCTACTTGACAGAAATTGAATGGATGTTGTGCGCCTAATCCTTTTGGGAATCTTATTTGGATGTCATCGGTTTCTCCCTTAAATGCCTCAGCTATGATACTCTGTCTGTTCGCGTATTCTTCCTTAGTTACCGCCAAATAACAAGTTACCTCTTTTTCCCCTTCTTTAGACTTAAGTTTCACAAATAACTAAGATAAAAGTTATTTATATAGATTGATTTATATTATATATATTATATTATTCAATTATAATTTATCCTGCATGCCCAAACTCCGTCGTCCACTTTATATAACATTGAAGGAATCGTACCTTGTCGGACTAGTTCAGCCATTTGTTTGTAAGTGAATGCCCAAATTCCATTTGTTTCTATTTCCATTGTGATTATAAATGATGTGGGCTTTCTTTCCCCATCTTTCATTTTACAGTGTTTCGTTCACCAAAGGTACTCCTGCCCACATCCCAGTTTACGACAAGGTGTCGTGCCGTACTTTTAAACGACCAATGCACACGGCAGGATTCGAACCTGCTCTCTACCTTTTGTGGAGGTACTATCCGTCACGCCACCACGTGCTAAGCTGTTAAGCCTAGTAATCGTATGCAATCAATGAGGGTCGTGGGCATTCGCGAGCACACCTCTCCTCGATGACTATGATACCCTAGAAGTTAGGGTTTAATAATTTAATCAATTAAGGTATTTAACCTTTATAAATGTTGGGATTATGCAATATGTGGGGTATAATAATCAGTCAAATCAAATACACATCTCATCATCATTGCATCAGAGTAATCTGGGGATCTGCCTAATTTCTCTCTTATTTCTTCTTTTCCGATTAACTCTATCTTTCCGTCTCGTTCCATATTCTTTTGGGCGATTTGTTCTAAATCTTCTATTAGGCCCTCCTTGATTTCCAGTGGAACTTCACAGATTGCTATTTGACCTAACCTAACCATTTCGGCTAATTTAAAATAACATTGTGTCTTTAGATTTCTATAATTATGTCTCTTCTTAGTGAACTCTGTTTCAACTGGACTAGAGTTATTAACGAAACCTCTACAGTTTTCTAAATAGTCTACTACTCCACCGCCTACTCCATCTTCATCTACTACTATATTTGAATGTGGTACTTGCCAGAATCCAGCTAATTTTTCTATCTCTTCGACTATTTCTTTGATTGATGACTTAGGTAATACAACTACTTGTTCTATCTTCCAGTTTCTCCAGGCCATTATGACTGTTTTGTCTGATCCATACCTTGCTACATCACAAGAGATATAATGGTCACTTCTTGGTGGAATTGTTATTTGTGTCAGAAAGATGTCGAGTATTTTCTCATAATCAAACAATTTACTTGGGTCGTCATCGTAGTTCCAGTTTCCGTAAAGTAGTCGTTCTTTTGAGTTTTTGTCTAGTTTATTAAGATTTTCTGCATAATACTCGGACATAAATGGGTTATCTCCTACTAAAGCAGGGATAAATTGTCTATATGGTAATCCTGTTTTTGGACTAACAAAATCTTTTAACTTTCCTTCAGACCAAGGTCTCCAATAATCTTTGTATGCCCAATTCTTTGCTGGATTACTCGCCATTAATAACTTAGGTATTAAATCGTATTCATCTAATTTGAATCGTAACCTAGACATGACAATCATTTTGGCTTTTTCTGTGATTTCCGACACTTCATCCATAAATGCGCCAGTGTACTCTGTACTACCTAATGAATCGAACTCTGGGTCAGTTGGGTATAAAAATAGGTCTTTCAAATAGACAGAACTCCCATTAGTAAAATGTACTGCTCCTTCAATTGCGTTGTACTTCCAATCTTTGTCCTTTTTCAGACTCCATTCCCTGAGTATCCCCAAAAACGTCAGAAACGTACTCTCCTTCAACGATTTGAGTCTAGCTCGTCCCACTAGGTATCTTGTACCCGGATACATTAAACAGCTTAATACAAGCCACATACATCCTAAATATGATTTGCCTCCCCCAGCACCACCACCATAGAATAGTTCAGTAGTTTTTTTATCTCTTAGAATATCAAATGCTTGCCTTTGTTTAGGACTTAATTGGATGTTTATTTCCATCAGGCTTCTTCTCCTCAATTATTACTCTGATTTGTTCGCCTTTGTGTTCGATTGAACTTTCTTGTTTTTCTACCCAACCTTGACCTTTACCGAGGTTTTTTAGAATGAATTGACTTGCTTTTTGTCTTATGTTTGCTGCGCTTGTTGGACTTTCATCATCTTCGAATTCTAATTGACTGAATATCTCTGCTTCTGCACGGTCTATATTGCTTAGTCTCTTCTTTTCTAATAGTTTATTCATATCTGGGTGTTTAGATAAATAGATAGTTACAGCCCCCCTAGTTACCTTTAATCTCTTAGACATGTCTACACGAGTGCCATTACTTGATTCTAAGGCTACTTTGAATAGTTTCTTGGTTATCTTAGTCATTTTGTTTAAGTTGTTTAATAATAATTTCCATATCTTTCCATTACTTCTAAAATTTGACTTGGAGAATATTCCTGAGATAGTTCTTCGAATAGTAACTTCATTACTTCTTTTACTTGAGCAATTGAAATTTGTTCTCCTGATTCTCTTAAAGTTATTACTTTAGCTAATTTGTTAAGGTTAATCTTTTTCATTTTTCACCTCCTATTTCTTTTTCTTAGGCTTTTCAATCTCTTGATTGATTGTTTTGTCTAATTCAGCTCGTTTCTTGATTGCTCTTGTGATAGCATCTGGGCCACTTTCCATTATTGTGTATGTTTGTGCATATCCTTTGAACTTGTATTTTTTAGTTTTTATTAATACGTTTAGTCCTGGGTTATGCTTTGACAATATAGCATCTGGTACGAATTTCTCTGAATATAGTTCAAAATTATCTAGATCACTGTACTTATTCCAATCTATTTTTGGTAATTTGATTAGTTCTGGATGTTCGATTGAACCGAATTCTCTTAACTGTTGGTCTACTTGTACTCTGATTGCTGTTTTGAAATCGTCTCTGGCTGTGTGTCTTGCAAAAGGTACACCTTGAAGATTTGCGTTTTGTTCATGTTTTCTTAATTCTACTTCGAATTTTTCATGGGCGGTTAGGTCCCTTTTAGATTTGTTTAAGTTTACGCCTTTTATTCCGTCTACTGTTAACTTAGTCAATTCTGCTTTACTCATTGGTCTTATTACTTCTTCCATTTTTTTCCTCCTGTTTAGTTAATTAGTGAATAACAATCTAATTGTATTTGTCTAGTGAATTCTAATCCGGTTGGATTTGCATAGTCATCAATATATTCAATCATCTCGTTTACCAGTATTGCTTCAGTGTTGTATAAATTACACATTTTTATAAATAATTCTTCAGATACTCCTTCCGATGTTTCACATTCTTGGTTTCCTATACTTATTAAACAAATTGATAAAGTAACAATTACGATGATTAATAAAACTATCCAATCTGATTGTTTCATGTTGATTTCTCCTTTACATGTTTTACTGGCATTGTTATTGATATTGTTGTAGGATCTATTCTTGTCATCGAAAATTCTCCAATTTCTAAATAAGATTTAATTACAATCTTATTGCTCCTATTTGTCCTTTTTTAATATCTTCGTGTGCAACACCTAAAATCAAACCTTGGTCATATTCTGCACCAGGACCAGATAAGAATAATATCCCCCTAACCCTAAGCTTCTCTCCCTCGTCTTTAACCTCTAACGTTCCATTCTTAGCAGCTAATAATAGTAAGTGTGTCGCTAATGGTTCTGGTATTTCTGTCATATTAATTTCTCTCCTGCTAGTTTGTCTATTAAATTAAGATAAAATCTGCTGTTTACGTGGTCTGTTATAAATTCTTTCTTCAACAATCGAATAAACTCTTTGGCATCTTCAGTAGGGATTAATCCTCCAGCCACCTTAGTATCTATTATTTTATCGCTTAATGTCATTGTACACCTGTCATTTTTTTAATTGTTACACCGTTTACTAATTGGTCTTGTTCGATAGCCATACTTTTTTGTTCGCGTTTAATATCATTTTTTAGGTTTTCTAGTGTGGCTTCCATTATTACTTTCTTTCGTTTTTTGGCCATTTTTTCTTTATCTTCAAGATATTTTGCCCATTTCTTATTGAAAGCATTGAATTCTTCGAAGTAGTTTAACTCTTTTTTTAGTTCGGCAATAGTTTTTTTACGATTATTGATACCGATTCTACATGCTTTATCTTCTTCTTTGGTTAGTTTTCTTTTCATCCTGCGTTAAAAGAGCTACAGATTACTCCTGCTTTGCTCCCCTCCTTCGCTTCTCCAATATATTCTACATTGATACTATCTAATTTTGTTGCCCATGTTCTGCATAAATCTTTAGGCTCATATTGTTCTTTATCTGTTCCGATATTACACCACCAGTGAAATATCCCAAGTTCCTCATTATACGCATAAAAATCTCCAGCAGGAGTTATTCTTTTGGCTGATTCTTCATCTTCTGCACAAACTACAGCAGAATCGTATGTATCATAACCATCATTCTCATTCTGTGATATTAGAAATATTTTCATAGGTATTCTGGGTCAATTAATTTAATTTGTTCATCTACTGCATTTCTACAGAATTGATCTGGTTTGAATTGTGGATGTTCTGCGAAGAATAGTATTTGTTTTAGTTTGAATCCTACACTTCTTTGGACAATTTTATTCATTGGGTTTATTCTTTTTGCCATTATTTTCTTTTCGCTGCACTTTTTAAATCTTTGAGGAAGGTTTCAGTATCACATTCTTGTCCATAAATACAATCACAAATTAAGTCTTCAAATCCCCATTTATCGTCACCTTTTTTTAGAGTATAATTATTTTGTAAATGTTCTTCTAATTCTTTCTCCATAGCCCTAGTTTTCTTATATCTCTCTATGATTATCTGATATAACGCTAGTGGAATTAAGTCTTTTTTCTTTTTAGTTGCCATATTACATTAATTAATTGTTTTAAGGGTATTTAAATGTTGGGGTTTATAGTAAACTATGTATTTGTTTAGCAGTATTTGCCCAAGTTAAGTTTTTAATACTGTTTTGCGAACATTCGCCTTTCCGTTTACATGTATCTGGATGTAAAAATGCCCATCTTAATTTTTGTTTTAACTCATCAATATTGACATTAAACCATTTAATTCCTTCGTATTCTACTTCGTGGGTTACTTCAGTTAGTTCTCCGCCGACTATCCATCCATTTTGTGAGTTTACAAAATCTAATTGTCCTCCGAAATCTGTTGTTATGACAGGTTTACCACAAGCCATTGCTTCAAGGCAAGGAATATTAAATGCTTCGGCTCTCGTCGGAGATACAAATACATCACAACTATTATACAATTCGTTTAACTGCTTAACAGTATATTCTTCTGGGATAAATGTTATTTTTGGTACTCCTTTTGCTTTTATGTTTGGAAACATTTTTAATAAGTTTGGTACTCCGTATGCTGGATTGATTTTTAGGATTAGTTCAACGTCCTCAGATTCAGTAAATTCACTTAAATATGCTTCGATTAGGTATTGGATTCCTCCACGATCTTCTAAGTTTCTTAATCCTTTGTTCGCTAAGAATCTAAATAGAGGACCAGGCGGATTCTTTATACCGCACTCCGGGCGATCAACCCCATCATATATTTTTTCCTGGCCCATTATAATTGGATAAAAGTCTTTTGGGTTATGTCCGTGAGGTACTAATTTTGTTTTATATAATATCTCTTTCATTTGGGGATCGTCTTTAAGCGATGTTGTTAATGCTAGTAATGTGTGATAACTAGGTACGATTATCTTTTCTATCTTTTTATTACGACATTCTTCTACAATCCATGCAGGAACACTGTCGCCTTCCCAGATTAAATATACCCAGTTTCTTTTTGAGTCTAAATTACCTCGCCAATAAAGTGGGTGTGTTATGATTAAGTTAATGTCGAAGTCTCTTTCTCGTTTTAGCATTTCTAATTCTGCATCATTCAGTTGTTTTTCGAATCCTGGGACTAGACTTGTGATTATTTTACATTCAGTTAATTTGTTTAGTTCGTTTACTAGTCCTCTTGTGTGTGAGGCATAACCAGATGTACCAAGTAATTGTCCTATACAGTTAATCATTTATTCACACCAAATTTAATTAATTCGTGGATAATCACATTTCCAGAATCTAATACTTTTAATCCAAATTTTTTATCCGCAAGTTTATATTTCTCCACCGTCTTTTTTGGGATAGTTATGCCATATATTATTTGTCCAGTTATTTTACTTTGCATTATTTTTCTAACCCTCCACATTTTATTTAGTTTTACCCCAAATTCTCTTAGAGACTTGCTCACTGAGGATACAGAACAATTAAATAATAGCATCAAATCTTTTACTGACAAATTATTACTATAATACGCAGAGGATATAGCATGTCTATCAATAAATTTTCTATGCTTATATCTATATTTATGTTTAGTAGAGGTGGAATTATAATTATACATTGAACTTCTCCTTATAATTTAATATAAAATCGCCATGTTCTTTATAGAGTTCTTGTGTGAATTTGTTTAATAGTTCGTGATTGAAGTCTAAGTTTCCTTGAAATTCTGGGGTTCTTTCACCGCCGGAAGGTGTAAGTAAGTGGTAAGCAACTGCACCAGTATGTACACCAATTTTAAATCCTGCAATTATGGCTCGAAAGCTGAAGAACTCTTCTTCTCTGAAACTACAGAATCCTAAATTAGATTCATATTTTACTTTTTCGTGAACTGTCTTACGAATAAGTGCCATTGACCTAAAATGTGGGCTAGGTATTATTTCACTCTCCATATACATCCAACCACAATCGTCTCCGAAAGATTCTATTTGTCCATCTTTTAATTTTATGTCTGCAATAAATGGTTTGACAAATTTTGTTTCTCTTTTGATTGTTGGTTGAAATGCTACTGGAACTAGTCCGCTGGCTATATCGTAACCTGAATCTAAAGTTTCTACAAGTTTTTCAATATAGTCTGGCTCTAATATATTATCATCGTCTAGTCTTAAAATTGATTCTCCTTGACCAATTTGCATGATTTTGTCTACTAATTTTTGTCTTAGTTTTGTTACGCCGAATCTGGTTTGTTCTTCTCTTGTTATAAACACTCGGTGGTCTTGTTTTATTAAACTGATTAGACATCTAATAAAATGGTGAGATACTAGCGGCGCACCGGATCGGTCATCACAAATATATAAGTCCCAATCTTGATGTGTTTGAGATCTGAGACTTTGTAATAGTAATCCTATTTCACTCGGGCGATCCTTTGTGCAAATCATTATATCTATTTTCATTTCATCACCTGTATTTTATCTCTTAATTTATGGATGTACTTTTGATTCATCTGATTAGTACGAGTAAAGGACGCAGACTGAGTATTTAAACCTTTGTAAAATGAATCTGATTGTGAATAGTCTGGTTTATTGAAATATAGCCCATTATATTCCCAATTGTATCCTTTGAATTTATCTGACTTAACTGCGTTATCATATATTTTACTGCCAGGATAAGGTGTTACTATACCTATATCAAAATCGTCTGGTTTGGCTCTTAGTAACCATTTGATTGTTTGGCCTACGTCTTGTTTTGTTTCGTCTGGGAGACCAATCATAGTGAATGCTTCGTAATGTATTCCTGCTTCCCCGATTAATCTACGGGCCCCGTAATTCTGTTCAACTGTTACTCCTTTTTGGATATTTTTTAACATTCTGTCAGATCCAGATTCTACACCAGTGCAAAGTTTTACGAATCCTGCCTTTTTTAACCAATCAACAGATTTTGGGTATTTAGTAATCATGTCGCTTCTTACGAATCCTCTATGTTGGTAAGGTTTTTTGCTTAACCTGTCGCAGAGTTCTTCTAGCCTTTCATTGTTTGTGTTGATTTCGTCGTCATACCACATGAAACTAGTATATCCATATTGTTTGTTTAGCTTATCCATTTCCTCTATGACTCGACTTGGAGAATGTTGTCTTGTTTTTCGGTACATTTCAATGTCTCTACCACAACAAAAACTGCAAGAAAATGGACAACCTCTTTGTGTTTGGATTGTTGTTGTTTTTTTGCCGAACAAATCATAGTTATAAGAAGTTCTGTCTATGAACTTTCCGTTTGGGATTAGGGTATCGTCTAAGTTTTTGATTAGTTGGCCTTTTTGCCATCCTGGTTTAAAAATATTCTCAGTAGATTCTCCTTCTCCAGAGAACACTGTATCATACTGATTTAAGGTATCAATATTTATATCTTCTATTCCTTTTTGTCTAAGAGAACTTATTGCACTTGCGTGTGGGCCACCTATGACCGTCTTTGCATTTGGGTTGACACTTTTTAATGCTTCAAATAACTTATGAGTATGTCTGAATTGGGGAGTAGTTCCTCCGAATAAGTAATAATCAAAGAAATATGACAATATCTTCATTGTTTTTTCTGGGACTTGTGAATCAGTTAAATCTAGAAAGTTTACATCATGTTCTTTGGATAAAGCTGTAGCTACCCTGACTAGTCCTATGTTAGGAAATACTCGTTCGTTCGTTAAAAACGGACTAGGCGGATTTATTACTGCTATTTTCATAGTTTGTGTTTCTTTCTGAATAGTTTTCCCATTTTAATTAGATGATCAGATGAGTGAGTATTATTTCGTTCAGTTAATTGGTGATGTTGAACCCAGAAACCTAGAATCATTCCAGTTAGTCCAGCACATCCGATTCTATATGAGTAATCTATGTCGTCTCCACCTGAAAACTTTTCATCAAATAGTCCTACTTTGTCGATGGTTTTTCTTGGGAGATAAGTATTCCAGGTTCCTGCCCATCTTAATCCTTCCATAAATGTTTTACCGCTTACTCCGCCGCCGCCCATTCCCATTACTACACCGACATCTTTTCTGTGGGCGTGTTCGTACATATCGAGTAACCAATCTTTTCCGTATAATTTAAAATGGATTACATCTGCTTGTGTTAAATAGACATCTAAATCTGTTTGAGTTATTCCGTAGTTGATTGCGTTTACTAATCCCTTTTTAGGAATTTGGTGTATTTCTATGTTTGAGTGCTTTTTCATAAAATCATTTAGAAATTCAATTGTTCCGTCATTTGAATATGCATCTACTATGATTAATTTGAATGGGAAACTTGTTGAGTCGTATAGTCTTATTAACATTTCTTCTAAGTGTGGCATTACATTATGGACTGGAAGTATAATTGCTACTTTAGGTTTCATATTAAATTCATCTCCATTTCATCATTCATAAATACATGTTCAAAAAACTCATTTTGAGAACATAGTGTACATCGGTCACATTTTTTAAGATTGATTTTATCTACTTTGTCCCAATGGTCTTTACTACCCCAATATTTCTTAATGAATTTTTTAGGATTAGGATAATGGTCAGACAGATACGCCCAAGAGTTACCTCGTGTATCAGTACACATATATACTTTTCCGTCTGCACACCAAGTAGTAGTCAACATACTTGCTCGACACTTTTTGAAGTTATGTTTTTTAGACAT
>Ga0209976_10000167_pt1 | contig 47095 bp, 76 predicted proteins | sample SumtaG_FD_182806 | JGI IMG/M metagenome (GOLD analysis project Ga0209976, IMG submission 182806) | Deep subsurface microbial communities from Indian Ocean to uncover new lineages of life (NeLLi) - Sumatra_00157 metaG (SPAdes) (version 2) | ecosystem: Environmental > Aquatic > Marine > Oceanic >... | reverse complement strand
GTTCTTGAATCGGTGGAAAGAGTTTGTTGATCAGCTGCCGCCAGAAGCTCATAAGTATATGACAGACTGGATCGGGGCCAACTTGACTTCCAAGCCTCTGACTGCCTTTGATAAGGTCGTGAACAATGTCGTGATGTTTGAGTACATGCGTCTGATCGGTGGTAGCCTGTCAGTTGCTTTCAAGCACTCTACAAAGATGGCCGATACATTGGCTCGCTTCGACCCCGCTATCAATGCCAAAGCTCTGAACGCCACCAACAAGGCAGTCCTTCAAGGGATGGCGCAGAAGCTAGGTTGGAAAGGCAGGACAAGTGAATACCGAATGATGAGAGCTTTCATCAACCAGCAGGCTATGGTTAAGATGATGGATGAAACTCCGATGATGACTTCGGTAGGCCAGAACTTTAAGACGCTATTAGGTGCCCCGACTATGGCTGTCGAGTTCTTTGATAACGGTGTTAGTATCTTTGCCACTATGATCGCAGCTCAGAGTAATAAGCAGTTGAAGCCGCGAGATGCTTCGCGTATTATCTGGGAGACAGTCCTAGCTGCTAACTTCCGAGGGCAATGGGATCAACCTTTGATCTTTAAAAGACCTGGTATTCGAGCGCTGGCCATGTTCCAGATGACTCCGCACAAACTATTTGAATACAGGTTTGACATTCTGAAGAAGGCAGTATCAGGGGAAGTGGATACCTTTGGAACTCCCTTTGGGACTATCCTACTGCGGTATCTCATGATGATGGGATTAGCAGAAGCTGTTGCACGTCTGTCAGGAAACACTCTGATTGACCTGATTACTCACACGCCATACGTGAGTCACTGGGTAGACGCGACTAAGAAAGACCCGTATTATCATCTGAAGCAGCCTAACTTTGCCCCAAGCCCCTTATTACAATGGGGAGTTGAGATGGGCGACAAGGGGATACTGACAGGTACTAAGGCTCACGTAGATTACTTCGGGCAGTTCAGCAAGACCTACTCATTGTTCGAAGGTGAGTATCCGAAGAACTATTACAACAGCCCAGTTACCCACCAATTCGGTATTAAGAAAGTGGGCGGCGGAAAGCATTAGTCATGAAGTGGATTGTTTCTCTATTTGTTATCGGGGTGCTAACATGCGCCCCAGTGCTTTTGCACAGTTTCGAAAACATCGTACTAAGCGAGGAAGATATTATGGGAAGGTCAGACGAACAGTGGGAGTTTACAAAGGATATTGCAAAGCTAATTATATTCGCAGAGGCTCGCGGATACAAGTTGACAATGGGCGAAGCTTATCGTCCTCAAGCTATGCAGTATCTGTATTTTTATGGAAAGAATCTTACCAATAGACTGGGAGAAGTTAAAGTAATCAAAGGGCCTGTTCGTTCGAAGACCTTAGATTCCTGCCACGGTAAACGAATGGCTCAGGATTTTAATATCTTCTATGACATTGACGGAGATGGCGATAAAGATTACTTGGGCTCTGATGCAGATAAGACAGTTGCTCAAGAACTAGGAGATTTCTGGGCTTCCTTGCATCCTCTGAATAGGTCAGGGTTTGACTGGGGCTGGGACTTAGGGCACTTTGAAAGGACACTGGCATGAAACTATTGATGTGGTTGACTCTATTGATTCTTCTCACGAGTTGTGCAACAGTTAAGAAAGCAGCTATCATTGGCTGGACAGCTGTGGAAGTGGTAGACATTCTCATTGACGATGAACCTGAAGAAGAATAAAAAATAGCCCCCAACCAATTAAGGAAGGGGGCTTTCCTTTGATTAAATTTTAACCGAAGGAATCAATTATACTTCTTCACTGATCCAGTACCTGGAAGACCTGAGATAGATGCTACGGGATTTGGATCGGCCTTGACCTCCGTAGCTGCCGGTTTAGCCTCAGCTGCTTTCGGTACACTTGGATTAGCTTCCCCACCTGCACTTCCATGTTCATCACACTTGTGCGCACAGGAATCAGGTGTATTATCTGCTTTTGCAGTTCCTGCAGACTCGGTAGTGGCTGCGGCCTTCTCTGTATCAGAGACAGGAGTACCGACAACCTTCTCTGGTTCAGACTTCTCATTCCCAGTATCCCCAGATTTCTCTGACTCATCCTTAAAGCCTCCCGTGAAGTTCTTAAACTCGGCCTCAGATACCACATCCAGATTACCATTCTCGAACTGGATAATCATATCACTTTCCTTGATACGTTTATACTGCCCGTTAGGCAGCAGCAGTACAGGGAAAGCCATAGTCCGATAGTCGACTTGCACAAGCAAATCGGCACAAGCATCCCGTTCCTTGGGCGGAGTTTGCGAAGCCTTTCTGTATGCCGCTTTACTGAATGCGACGACAGTGACTTCTTGTTCTGCGATCTTAAAGTTGCTCATCGTTCTCTTGCTCCTTTTCCTCAGCAATGAAATACTCTGCGGCCATACCAGGTGCAGGTCCACAAGTTTCCCATTTAAGATTTCTAGCCGCTGCTATCTCTTTCCAAACAGGCTTGCACCGTTCTTCAGCAGGGACTAGAGGTCGATTAAATCTGTCAAGAATAACAGGATCATGTAAAGCACTAGTCAGCTTTATTATCTCCTGCTCCGTCAGTTTGTACACCTTCTGTTCCGCTTGCTCCGTCATGAGAAACCCCTGTCGATGGTGGCAGACTACTTGTGTCCGCCGATTGGTTAGCATCGTGTGCAGGTAAGTACTTAAGTCCTGGCTCTCCGTCTATCTTAAGGGGCTTGGCAAACTTCATAGCTACCAAGGTATCGATCGCCCCTTTGAGAGTCTGCTTATCAGCATCGAAGTAGAACATCTTCTGCAAGTCTGAGACAAGGATAGTCTTCCGATGCGCAACTTCACTCATGATACGTGTGATGATGTCAGCGTTGTCAGACTTACCGACGCCACTAAAGGTCTGTGGCATTCGTTGCTCGGTGAACTCCAGAATACTGATAGCCCTTTCTAAATCTTCGCCAGTCAGGATCATGTCACTAGAGTGGCTGACGTTGACGACCATAGTCAGCTTCATCACATGATTGCCTCGCCTCTCTATATAGCCAGCAAAGCGGTGATCTTGAAAAGGTGGGTTGTTGTCCTGAGCTAGATACCACTCAGTCCACTTAGCCACAAAGGACTTAGTTACGTTGAAGGTTCCTCGTAAGCAATGTATCCTATCAAGGTCAGCCCTGAGTTTCTCCCGTAGTTCCAGATCAGAATCTGATAGGAACGGATCAGGGATCGACTTACCTTTGTTAGGCTCGTAGACGAAAATCATCCGCGAAGTTAAACCACCTCCGATAGCATCCAGAGGTAATGTTGTCCTGATTAGCTCAGGTGTAGTGGCTCCGAAGAGGGAGACGTATACTCCATCTATTACATCGGTGCCCATATTTTTAGTTCGGTATGTCCACTTGCGCCTGCAGTCATACCAGTCCGTGATGTCGGACATTAACTGGAAGTTATTATAGCCGAGGAAGACTGTGAGTTCGGGAGCGAAGATTGTCAAAGAACTATGGAACTGTAGATTTCCCGGAGCTATCTCGACGTTGTCTGTAGTCTCGCTAAGTGTTCTGATGAGGGCTTCCCTGGTGATAGACTCAGCTGCGAGGTGCACACTGTCCATATCCAATAGGAAATCCTCAGCGAAGCTCATTGCAGTTCCCTTACGACATTTACCTGAAGGGCCAACGAGCACTACATACATATTAGGATAGAAAGTTAAAGGTCCCCATTCTAGGAATACCTTCCGCTGCATTACAGCACTCAATATGCTGATAGCAGTCCAGAGTTTATAGGATGCCGGAGGCTCAGAGTTGCTAGTGTACTCCAGGAAGCCATCGATCCAATCGGGTATTAGTCTTCCTGACATAAGAGTTTATCCTCCGCTTCGCGCAATATGTAGTACTGTTTCTCAATCAGATCAGCAAGCCCCTGAACATCATCAGGAAATTGCTTGGCCTTGATATCATGGCCACGAGACTTATCTAGATTGAGTCCCATCATCAGATCGGCAGGGATGAAGAATTCGTACTGATGAATCTGCATCGTTTGTTCCAGCGAAGCTTTGATACTAAATAGCATCTCAGCCATCGCCTTCCAGCCAACCTTCAGAGGTATTTGAAAACCGATAGAGTCATGAACCTGTGTCAGGAGTTCCAGGTGTCCATATAAATCCTGACGTTTGTAAATATGATCCATGCCCCACTCGTTAATAATATCACCGACAGTACCCTGAGGAATACAAGCATAGGCATTCTTGAAAGTCTTGTCGTCTAACTTATCAAGAAACAACGTCTTGCGCCCAAAGGGATTAGTCAAGGTTCGGGATTCCCGCAAGCAACGTTTGATCATAGCGTGGAAACCCTGCCTTACGCCGGGGTAGATTTTGTGGTACTTCTCGACGATGAACTTAGCTTGGCGTAATGCCATCTCGTACAGCAGACTGAAACCTTGTGCAGAGAAGTCATAGTTCAGTCCGTGGTTTGAGCGCTTGCCCCAATCCCGTTCGGAGTGTTCTCCGTTACCCAGCGTAGAACTACCGGGTTCGTCAGAGACTTCACTGGCAGGCTTATCAAAGATCAAGCCACCAGTCATACTGTGCACGTCTTTCCATTCCTCAAAGGCTTTAATCATCTGGTGGATCTTACCTAAGTAAGCAACGAAACGGTTCTCAGCTTGAGCCAAGTCAAAGGAGAAGTAGATATAGCCATCATCGCACTTGAGATACTTAAGCACGTGATGCGGCCAGTTCTGCATGTTCATGCCTGTGCCGAAGATGTTCTCGGAAGAACTGAGCCGACTCCAAGCTGTGCCCACAGGATTATAGGAACAGCGGATACGTCCATCCTTGTCGTACTTATCAGGTTCCAGATAGTTAGATCGAACCTTACCCAGTTTACGTATAGCCTTAATCATGGACGCTTCTTTAACGCCCTTAGCTGCGAGGCGAGACAGAGCTAGAGCATCCACTGAAATGTTCCCCGTAGAGCGGCTCTTATAAGGCTTGTGCCCTAACGAGCCGTAGAAATACTTTTGTAGTTGCGTGGAAGAATTAGGGTTCAATTCAAATCCTACGTAGGCTTGGAACGCTCGCGTCAGGTCTTCGATCTCCTTGGTCATTTCCGCAGCCACCCTGTTAATTCCTACCATGTCTGCTTTGATGCCTCTCTCCATCATGTACGTGAGAGGTTCGAGTAAAGCTACCTGACGTTTATAAGTTTCAATGTTACCCTGATTCCGTAGTTCTTCCCACTGCTTAGGGAATGCTTCAGCTGTGATCATGGAGTCAGTACCGTTGTATGTCCAGAGTCGTGGCCAGTTACCGCCTTCAAAATACTTCTTTCCGTCATCCTTGTAATAGGGATGAGTTGTCCACATGCTAGTGATGAAGTCCAAGCCCCGAGGGAACTCGTGCATAATGATCTGTTGGGCGACCATAGTATCATCAATGTTCTTGGTGAGGATTTTGTTCTTCCGCATCAAGAAGGCAGAGTCGAAAATTAGATTCTGACCACGCTTCTTAATCTTTACTTCCTGTAAAATCTTGGCAAAGGCTCTCCAGATTTCTATCTCTTGATCAATAGTGAAATAATCCCCAGCACCATGGACAAACGGGATTGACATAACTTCCCATGAGTTTGAGGTGATGGAGAAACAGGATACTTGTTCATACCTACACTCGATATCGTAGTCAACGGTATAGCCCTTCAACCCATCTTGATAACATTTCTCAAGCCATTCCATAGCTTCATGAAACGAAGGTTGAATCTTGATGTCGTAGTTCGAGGCCTGCCATTTTCCATCGACGTAATTCCTAGCCCGATTCAAATCGAACTGAATTAGTATCTTGTTCAGGTATTGATTCTTCGGAGGTAGCACAGAGCCAGGATGCAGGATTGGTATAACTTTCCTACCCGGCAACAAGGTGCTTTCCAGAACAGACCCTCGCCATTTCTGTATGCCCACGCAGCCTGTTAAGGCGAACAGGGAAGCATTACCTATAGCGATGATCAAGCCAGTTGTATCCAGAAGTTCTTCATGCAGAATCTCTACGTACTTGTACCAATTCTGCTGAACTTTAACCTTACCTTTCTCATATACGAAATACTTATCGAGCTTCTGCTCTAGATCTTTTATGACATTAGTAAGGTAACATTCTGAACGGATAATATTAGCCACATTCATGCACTCGAATAACAGCTTACCAGACATCCCAACAAATGGCTGATTGGAAGTTACTTCCATCCTGCCAGGTTGATCCCCTACCACGATAAAGGGGGCATCGAGTTCTCCCGCAGGAGGGACATATGAGGCGCCGGTTATTCTCATGCTTATTGCCTCCTATTCCCTAAGAAAGTGTTTAAACAATACTCAGCAATTTTCATGGCAGCTTTTATCCGAGGGACTAATAGTCCGGGAGTCATATCTTTTTCGTTGATATGTTGGGTGTAGTTGAACTTAACCCCTGCATCGTTTTCGGTTGTAATTTCGATACGGATCATATCTCATAGTCCTCTCTTCTTCAGCTCATAGTAACAGCGCCGCATGATATGCGCATCAGCTAGAGCATCATGAGTACCGAGGACACCGTGGCCGAACAAGAACTCGTGGAGTTCCTCAAGCTTTGGCATCTTAGGAGAGCCCTTGACAGTCTTCAGGCCACACATCTCCTTGCTTTCCTTCTGAGTACAGAAAGTGTTCTCGAAGAAAGGTTGGAAATCCCTATTAGCACGAGCAAAGAGAATAGCCATCATCTTCTGATCGAAGGCTACGTTGTGGCAGATCTTGACGCCTGTCCAGGGAAGGAGACTCTCAATGAACCGAGCCACTTCACGAGCCGAATAGCCCTTGGCAATGACCTGTTTCTTGGATAGTCCATGAACCTTCTCAGCATGAGGGTTCATCTCCCAAGCAGCAGTATCGGGCTTAACGATAAAGCAGCCCTCTGCGAAAATGGTATCAGCTGTCGACAGGATATAGCCGAACTGAACCAAGTGGGGTTGTTCCGGGTCTAGCCACCCTGCGCTTCGGGGAAATCCCGTAGTCTCTGTATCGTAGAAAAAATCCAGTAGTTGTAGTTGTTCCATCTGTTACTCCTTGTCTAGAATTCTCACCAAGTGCCCAGCACTGATGAAGTCTGTTAGCGCTGTAATGCCGTACGATCCGGAGTCCGTGAGTATAATCACTTCGTGTATTCCGGCACCGTGTATTAGCTTAGCGCAAAGTTCACAAGGTACATCTGTTACATAGAGCGTTGCACCTTCTAAAGGAATCCCTAGCTTCGCAGCCTGCAGGAGGACATTCTGCTCGGCATGATTAGCCCGGCATTTTTCATACTGCTGGCCGGAAGGAATGTTCTGCTCCTGACGATAACACCGGCCGAGGTCGTCACAGTTGTACGTTCCCGGAGGTGAGCCGTTGTAGCCTGTGCATAATATGTGTCTGTCTCGCACAGCAATAGCTCCGTGTTGACGCCGAAGACAAGTCGACCGAGTGGCCACCAGCTTAGTGATAGCAGCGAAGTAGGAATCCCATGAAGGTCGCATGTTAATCTCCGATCACATAATTGTCTGGCATGAGAGAAAGATACCCGTCTGTCAAGGTAGCATAATTACCCGCTACCAATTCTTTACGAACTATTGATCCAATAGGATCCCAATCCTCGTCAAAATCTTCGACGGATATACGGTTACCTGTGTTCATGATATAGTCCGTGTACTTTCGTAGATGCTTCTTATGCATATCAGATATCTTTCAGACTAAGGATGTATTTATCCTTATAAGATTTCTCTAGATCAAAACCTAACGGATGCATATCCGCTTCGGTCGCAGCGATCAGAGTGGCACCACTTCCAGCGAATGGAACGAGTACCTTGGAGTTGGGCTTGGCAAAAGTTTCCAGTACCGATTTGATCATAGGCAATGGACGCTGCGTTGGATGGCGTTTCTTGTCAGGAATGACAGGGTCAAATGCGAAGATGTTTTTCATCCCTGGCTTGTTCATCGAAGGTGATCCCTTAGCGGCATAGAAGAACATTTCGTAACAGGAGGCAAGCCTCGTGGTAGGAGAGTTAGTCTGCCCAGCGGGCTTAATCCACAGCCCAGGGATACGTGGTACACGGAAGCCAACACCCTCAAGTAATGATGCTATCAATTCAAACCAAGGATCAGGCCCGAACCAGCAGATCAACCAGCTATCATCCTTCAGAACGCGGTAGCATTCCTTGAAGGACTTCGCTAGAAATTGAGGATACTCCTTCTGTGCAATTTCGTTGTACTCACTTAGGCCTTCAGCACCCATACCTTTCTTGCTCTTAGCCTGTTGCAAGTCGATGCCATAAGGAGGGTCCATCTCGATGATATCGTAGTGGTTATTGGGAACCTTGGCTACATGCACGAAGAAGTCTCCGATGACGTAGGCCGCAGCGAGTTTTTGAATCTTGGAATCCCCAGTGCCGATAGTCTTCTGGGCAACAACTGCCAGATGATCATTGACAATTAGCTTTTCCATACGCTGCTTCATCTTCTGAGCTTCGTTAGCGTTCTTACATTTCGACCAAGGAGCTTCAGGGAACTGCTCCATAGTATCAGCGAGTGCAATATCCTGGGAGACTTTGCCCCGAGACACGCCAAGCATCTTGGCAGTATCAGCCATTGAGTGTCCCTTGGCATTCGGTGCCTTAGAGACTTTCTCTCCGTGGATTGATACTTGCAAACGATGAATCTCACGCTCAAGGAAAGCTTTCTCCTGCCAGCTTAAATCTTCCCGTTGGATATTCTCCTCGAGTTCGAGCTCCTTGTGTTCAAGCTCAGACAGTTGTGCAGGATAGATTCGGCAAAGGATACTTTCGCGATCCAAGAGTTCATGCGCCCTAAGGCGACGCCCACCCGCTATGAGCAGGTACTTCTTACCAGCCTCAGGAGCAGGATGAAAGCACACAGCAATAGGGTGCAGTAATTCCTTTTCCTTAATACTCTCGGCTAGCACATCAATGTTGCGATAGTCTTTTCGAGCACGCTCGCCAAGATCAATGTCTTCCAGCTTAATAGTGTCTTGTTCAGAACGGCTCATACATCTACTCCCATCTCCCGTAACAGCTTGAGCTTCTGCTCAGGGGTTAAGATCCGCGCAATCTCTGCAGGCTTCAGCTTCGATAGGTTACCTTTAACCTTAGCCTTAGCACCTCGTGTACCTTTAGCATTCTTACGATAAGCCTTTGGAGATTCAGGTTTAATCCTACGAACAGCACGCAGATCACGGATAAAGTCATAGGCATCTTTCTGAGAGAGATCAGTGAACTTAGTAAGCAGATCATCAATCGTCGCCATTGGATGCCTCCTTTAAAAAGTCCTCAAGTTTAATATCCCTAGACAAAAGTAAAGCCAGGGTTGCAGCACGGTCTTTTTTAAGCAATCGGATTAAGTCGTCTATGATCGGACTAAAGATAAGTGTCCGACTTCCCCATGGAATGAGGGTACGCAAATCGTTGAGTTGCTCTTCAGTGACCGTGATGGTAAGCTGAGGATTGTAATCTTCGGCCATAACAAACTCCTTAAAAAGGAGGGCTGCTACAGAAGCCAACCCTCCCTATGGTCAATATTTAACCGAAGGAGTCTTACGCACCTATGACAAATTTCTTAATGTAATTCTGCTCGCCGTATTGCTCGTCATCAGACACGCCCAGGATGGCCCAACCTTCGAGGCCCTGTAGCTCATCGGTATCAAAGCTGTTGGTGTCAATACCAAAGCACAGACAGAAGTTCTTGATCCCTGCGAGTACCTTAGCAGTGCGTTTCTCATCGTACTCTTCAGCAGGTAGAGGCAGGTAATAAGTAAAGTCCTTAGCGAGAGGCTCACCAACTACTTCGAAACGCGGAAGGACATAGTCATTACCTGCTGCGTTCTCACGAAGGCCATCGCATTCGATAAGGCGCAGCTTGTACTCACCAGCTGCCATTGCGATAGGATCTTGTGCATCTTCTACATTGTGTGCTGAGAGGTCTACAATAGCCATGATGTTACTCCTTTTAAATTTGTGTTAGTTCCTAGTTCCTAGTTCCTAGTTTCTCTAGCTGCTATTCATCATAGTCTCCTTTCTTGACTTATGTCATTGAGTATGCGCTTTCAAAAGAGGTTTATCATTACAAGGCCAACCAGCTTTCTTCAGCAGAAGCTTCATATCAGGCGTCTCAAAGGTATCAAACTTATCACGTCCGATACGAGTGGCTCCAGGGTATGCCCCGTTCTTCTTGGTCAGTAGTTGATAGCTAACCTCTCGACCTTTACTCTCAGCAAGCATTGTCCAGATTTCATCAAAGAGCAGAGGAATAGTAATGTCACCCTTACCAGTGGTCATGAACTTGTACTTCATCTTACCTTCGACCTCATCCTTCTCAGACTCAAGGTGACCGGTAAGAACAAAGTCGCAAGGCAGATCAAGGCAAAGCTGTAGCCGATTCCTGATTTCAATTTTCTGCGGGCCATAGTCCTTTGTAAAACGCGGGGCTTGACCAGCGATGCCGTCCTTCTGCAGAACCCAGTTCATGATGGCATAAGACCACATGGTGGAACTGTCGAGGAAGTAAGTACCGATGTGATCGAAGTAACCAATGCGCTTACGATGATCAAAGACTTCCTTCCAGAGCTTGTAAGCTGAGGGAGTTATAGGATTTTCACTCTCAAAGCGACTGTCCACTATGATCCTGCCCTCCTTGATGGATTTCCGTAGACCTTTAGTACCTCCAGGGTCAAAGGAATCTATGTGGACAGGTTGTCTGCATGAGTCAGCGAAGGTAGTCTTACCACCGCCACTTTCACCCAGAAGCAAAAGGTTAAAGGATTTCTGCTTCTCGTCATTTTCATAGTTCTGACGCGTCTTAGCAGCTTCGGCTAGGACTTTAGCGAGTTCGGGATTGCCGGTTCCTGCGGTTTCGCTCATCCATTAACTCCTCTCTTTTTATTATGCATCTGTTCTTATGGCCTAGGTCTTTACAGGCGAATCTGTCCCCATCTACAACCTTGTTCAGAAATCCAAGGCTACTATTCAGATGGTTAGGGGACATATCAGATAGCATAGTACGTCTGCCATCAGCCAGTACCCAAACATTAACCTCGCGCAACCACGCAGGATCATCCTCTATTGCCACGCTACCTCGCGGAACAGCTACAGGTGGAGCAGGCATAGCAGGAGCAGGCCTCGGACATCTTGGTACCTCACCAGGAAACGGAGCTGGTGCGCCCATGTCGTCAATAATAACAGCAGGAAACTCTGCCATATACTGCGACCGGAAAGATTCTGGGGACTTGTCGGGTAGCATCCCTGACCTTGGCACGCCCGTAATCAAGTGCCAGGGATCGTCCCCAGAATCTTTTACTTTCCCAGGATTTGCTGGAACTGCTCATTCTGTACGTGCTTGATAGCATTCTCTTTAACCAGCTCGAAGCACTTAGCAAGGTACTCAGCCTGTGCTTCTTCCTCAGGAGTGAAAGGTGTGCCGCGAACAGCACAGTTATCCATCTGATTAAAGGCAGTCAGTTGATCGATATTATCCTTGCACAACCAACGTGAGACTTGGCTCTCAAAAGAACCACCGTCAACAACGCAGAGTTTTTCTAAACCCTCGGCATCACTTTGCTCTACGGGGCCGATGAAAGTTTCGGTGCCGACTTTGTAAAATTGCAGTTTCATTGTTATTCTCCTTGCTCGGATTCGGTAGGCGTTTCAACCTCAGTGATAGTCACTTCACCTTCGGCAACGTCTACGATAGTCTTGATATCTTCCTTGGTAGGATCCCAATGTTCAACTTTGAACCCAATAGGAGCCTCTTCACATCTTTGCAATGGGTTCATCCAGCTATTGCAGTAGTCCTGCCACTGGCAACCGTTATACTTGGTGCAGTTAGTACTGTTCATGGGGAAGGAGTAGAGCAACGGATCAGAGTCCTTACATTCCTGTAGCCATTCGAAGTTGGACTTGATCTGATCCAGCCAATACTGTGCAGTCCACATCCAGTTGTGCATCTGCGGACGAGAGCGTAAGGCTTCTACACGTAGGAAATCGTAGGGAGGTTGGACAGATAACTTACGTCCATCGTTCAATTCCTCCCAAGCTTTCTTAACCTTCTTGAAGGCGACACCGTTCATGATTACCCCGACGATTTCATCATCAGGATACATGCAATGCAGGACATGAGTGTACGTACCTACTTGCATAGAGAGAGGCCACTGCTCCTCCCATTTGTAGAAGGAACCAGCGGTCTTATGCTCCAAGGAAAACTTACCCCTTGGCCCTTCACAGATGGTGTCCATCTTGAAGAATAGATGCTGATCAGTGTTGATAGACACACGGCCACCGACCTCGACATGCAGGACTTTGAACTCCCGTTGGTCAGAGGAATACTGACGCGCATAGTGAGCGAGCACTAAGAAAGCATTGTCTGGAGTCTTGGGGTGGAACAGAGCATCTGTCTCTGGGCCGAGGATAGGACGATACTCAGCCAGGAAGTCACGATAAGCTTCCATAACATGCTCAGAGGAGAAGCCCTTAGTGTAGAGGACTTCCATAGCTTTGTGCCACGCTGAGCCGAATACCAAGTGGTTGTTTGGAATGTCTGGACGCCAGCCTAGGACGTAGTCATAGAAGTACATCCGAGGGCATGTCATCATAGCGATGACCTTGGTACTGTCCTGAATGTGGTGCTGGTCAACACCTACGATTAGTTCGTTAGCTAACATATCAGCTCCTAAGATGGTCGTTAAGGGTACTAAACACAACTTTACTCCACGAGTTATGCTTAGTAGTTAGCTTCGAAACAGATACAGCAAAGCCTGCTGCCATGAAAATCTTGGCGTCTGCCATGACCTCGCGTTTAGTATCGTATTTACGCTCTATCACCCAACGATCGTCAGTTTTATTATCTATGAGCATAAGCTCAAAGCGATGGCTAGTCCACATAGTTACCTTCCTCATCCAAGAAACCTAACAGCGCCAGTAGCGTGCCAAGAGTAGAGCCTTCATGTTCTTCACCACGATCGAAACGAGTTTGCCACTTGCCCATGCCAGGCCAAAAGTCGATAGGGCCATTACTAGAAATGATAACAAGATGAGCGCCCCTGTTATGCATATCGTATGTAATATTAAGCTCGTTAAGGATGTCAGCGCTTGCATCTCTGCAGCGTGATCTTCGGTTCTTACTCTTGCCATAAAGCAGATCCCATGGTCGACGTTGGCTAGCTTTCATGTTCATCAGATTTCTCCTTTGCGGGGACAAGAGATAGTTTAGGACGTTGCTTAATAGGCTCGACGGTTTCCAAAGTAATGGAGCTAACCTTACCATCAAGGGCTATGTACATGATGTTAGCTGCGACACCTGCTGCAAGATCAGCAGAGGCTGGGCATACCTTACCACGTTCTTCAAGGGCTTTGATAATTAGTTCGACACCTTGTAGGGAATGAAAACCTATGTAGTACATTAGCAAAGTCCTCTCAAGAATTTGATCGTGGCTTCGTTATCATTCCAGACGTCCTCAGGCTTACTGAATGCCAATCCGAAACGAGGCACACCGTAGGCTGTTATGTTCTGGTACTGAACAACACAAACCATGCCCAAGTACTGCTGTCTATCAATCCAGATAGCTTGCCGTTCAGCATGAGTGAGACAACCAGCACCGACAGAAAACTCATGCCCATCACGACCAGTACATACAAAAGCTCCGAGTGTTCCTTTTGGATTTCCATGCTTATCAATGGCCTCCTCACATCCGATGATCTTGTAATTGTCAACCTTCTTTGGCTTGAACTTCATGATACCGCCAGACCGTTTACGCTCATAGAGCCAGAAGATATGCCTGACAATAATCCCCTCATAGTCGAGGTCAAGGTAGTAATGATACCAGTGCATTATCTCCTGCATACTGTGAGCTATCTTATACTCAACAGGTTTGATGTGATTATGTATGAGGTCTTTAGTCTGTGTAATCCTCTGGCCCTGCATACACTCGTTGACCACATCAAAGATATGATATTCCATCTCCTGAAAGCGAGGGTGGAGATTAACTGTACGGCTGACCATAGAGTCAATTTCCTCAAACTCCATACCATGTACGTAGAGTTCGCCATCTGTTTCATACGTGTTAGCAGGGAGTAATAGGTTATGTAGTTCCCCTTGTATATGAGGCACAGAAGTAAATTCATTCTTCTCTGAGGACAGCAAAGTTACGCCATCCGCAGAAAACAATGCACGACACCTGACACCATCGAGTTTGGGTTGAACTATTACGGGCCACTGGTTCCACTTGTTGAGACGCTTCTCTTCAAAGGGATGGCAGAGCATTATGTCTTCTCGTTTACCCATTAGTTCACCAACGCTTTCACATATTTTGCAAACAAGTTATCCTTAGCCTCTGCCACACTATGGCTACATCCATTGCGAAAGTTCTTTTTGCAGATCGGACACAAACTGCCTCTGGCACTAAAGTTTTCCAAATTTACTTTTGCTTTTTTCGCAGCTTTGTTACCCATTAGTATTCCCTTTCCACAAATTTCCCCAAATTCAAATTAGGATAAAAAGGATAGGGGCGACCCTCTGGAAAGTGACCCCCTATCCCTTATCATCAAGATGTAACCGGAACCTTAACCGGCCAACAGATTGTCAATGAACGCTTGCTTATCTTCGTCACTCATGCCACTCATGGCACGGCGAGCAGCACCCAAAGGATCGACGGTACGTTCCATCTGCATCCCTGGTTTCCAGCCCTTGACGATTTCAGTAATCTCGGCACCACTTTTACCGGCAGCCAGGTAACGACGGATCAGACCTTGAAGGGTGATCTTGAAATTGGCACGTGCGTTGGTGAATACGACATCAGCGCCAACACTGGCAACCATAGCATCGAGATTCACGCCGAAGTCATAAGTAACAGTGACTTCATCAAAGCCCTCTTTCTTCGCAGAAACTTCGATTACGCCAGTTGCAACGGCTTCCTCGGTAGTTTCCACGGCTTGCTCATTCTCATCAAATTCAGGCATTTTCTATTCTCCTCATTCAGGTAGGGTATAACCCAGCTCGGCGAGCAGGGCTTTCTTACTTTCCTTGGACATCGTGGCCAGAAGTTCTTTACCAGATGGTTCCTTGACTCCTTTCTTTGGTACGCCAGAACGTCCTTTTGGAATCTTTTTAACCTTGGTATGGTCAGCCAGAAGAGCATCCAGTCTGCGGTGGTGGTCTGCGACTTTTAAGAATGCGGCTGCTTTCTTATGGTAGAGTTCCCGAGCTTCATCGACCGCTGGTTTCATCGCTCTGAGTTGCACATGCAGTCGGGCAATTTCTTCCTTCAATGTTTCGATACGATCGGCATCCATTCGTTCGCTCCTGGGAACTAAGGGAAATTTCCTAACTCGAAATTCATCATACCACACCCGTTTAACAGATGCAACAAGTCTTTAATGCCCGGTTAGGTCCACGTCAAAAGATTCTTTGGGTTCAGGGTTGGCAAGATCTTCGTTGAGTAGCTCACACATACGGAGTTGAGTAAGGGCTTCTGTAAGTCCACGTTTAAACACATCCTTGCGTTCGTTCAGATCTTCCATGTATGCGTTGAAGGCCATCATCTCTGTACCTGACATTACTACCACGGTTTCATCGTTGGTAGGCCCAGGATGGACAGTCATACTTTGAGAACGACTAACAGCAAAAGCCAGTGAGAAAAGTATGACAGCCAAGACAGCTAGTTTAAGCATAGTGTATTTCCTTTCCTTCGGTTAAAAATTAACGGTAGTTAGAATGGGATATCGTCTTCTTTGCAAAGTTTCCCACACTTAGGGCATACGCCATCCCAGCCATGGTACAGTTGCTCGTGGCAACAGTCAGAGAAGCCACGCTCAGGTTGTTGGAGAATCTGTTCAACCATAGTCTCAACAGGCTCAGGGTGAGGTGTAGGCATAGGAGCAGGCATCAAGTGTATCCGCTCCTCAATCATCCCAAAGATTAGCAAGGAATAGATCCTGATATCCCCTAGCTTCTCTTTCCAGAACTCACGAGGCATTATGTGGCCGGTGGGTAGCTTGGAGATAGCAGCTTGGGTTGCCTCAAGGTGCTTGACCATAGCATTCCATGCAGCAGCTTCGGGAGTGTTCCCTTGGGCAAGCATAGGAGCCATGTTGTTAAAGTTACGGAACCTATCGTGGGGTTCAGAATATTCTCTGCCTTTTTCAATCAGAGTGCGACCTTCGTGCTGGTGATTCTTCAGGACGAGTTTGTCAAAGTCATCAACATGCATCTTAACTTCCCTTCTTAAAGTGCGCAATCTGATGCTGCGCGAACTGTTTATAGTGCGCCTCGATGGCTTGAGACATTACACGCCCGATAGATATTTCATCTGAGCATGTGTAAACACTAGTAAAATCGTCAGAGTGTACACGTAGTGTGATTGAATAACCGTTCATGGATTCGTAGGTTATATTAACACTAGGATGCCGCATCTTCTTTTGTCTCCTTTTTTATTGGCGCAGAGTTATCAATGTAACTTCCATGCCTACCTTCGCAAACCTCACAGGTTACACCGATAGTATGCCAGCGGTCAGGTGTGCCCTTAGGCTTCTCGGTGTAGCGGATGGCGTACTTAGGATGATGGGGCTTTATCTCGAAGCCGCAATAGTAGCAGACATCCTGCTTGTCTAAGTCCTTCTCATTCCGCCGCTCACGACATGTTAAGCAGGCATGAGTATGAGGGGTGCCGGGATAGTGTCCAGGCTTCCAGATATGTTGGCATACTTTCTCACGTAGACTCATCCAGGATGCCTTTCGTTTAAGCGCTGATTATGTAGCTTAACAGCTTGGAAGCACCGAGCGGCAGTCTCAAAACGATGAACTAGCACACGACTACGCCCTTCGTTAGAGTTATAGAAGAAAACATAAGCTTCTCTATGCTCTCTTTCATTAAGTTCTGCAATGTGTTCCGGAGACCAGCGTTCAGTGCCTTTTGTTTTAAGGACTTGGCCAACTCTCCAGAAATTATTTGTGAATTCCTTTCTTCTGTCAATCACCAGATGCCTCCTTGAGAGCTGCTATCATACGTCTGAGAGAATCATCAAGAAGATCTCCAGCCCTAGCCCCTACTTCAAGTTTAAGAGCATCTTCTAATATCTGATTCTGCTCGCGGAGTTTAACAATATACCTTACTACATCCCGATCGTCCACATGTAACCAGTTACACATAGCACTATGAGACACATGCTCCTCCAATTTAAGACAGATTAATAAGCATCCGTCGCCATCAATGAAGTAGGCTTTAGATAGATCTGGATTATGAGCTCTTCCATGCATTACCAGTTACCTCCCGCTGTGTCAGCCTCTCCGAAAGTACAAGGGCCGCACATCTTGGTTATAGGAACAGTAGGACGTTCACCGCAGCAGATACATTCTCCTGTCCAATCAGGAGCTGTCTCCTCAGGGTTCGTTACTGTCTCTGACTTGAGCAACTTCTGGGCTTTCTTCAGACGTTTCTTGCTCATCAGCGCCTCCTGTATCTGTAAAAAGAACACGTTCCACGTGAACATTTACCAAGGTTCCGTCAGGCAACTCAAGAATAGCCGTAGAAAAATTACCTGGCCCAGATTCAAATTCTTCGTAATCACATCCGAACTGGTGAAAAACTGCAGGAGTTTGTCCTGTTGCGCGACTGCAATTATCGTAATAAACTACAGGTCTTTTACTCATCCTTCACCAGCCCTTCTGGGACTACTCCCAAGTGTTCCTTCGTTTCAGCGTCGTCCTGCTGTCTACGCGCCAGTTCTTCTCTAAACGCAACTGGGTCGAAAGTCTCGGTAGTAACACGCGTCCCAGCTGTTGATGCAGGCTGGCGATCAAATCGTATATCCTCTTGAGACAACGCATCAATGAGTGTCTTGTTATTTCTTCGTTTAGAACCCAGTATGTTAACAATACCGTTGTTCTCCAAGTATTCAATAGCTTCTGCCGTTGTTTCAACACGTTTGGTTAACTCCTTAGACACAGCCATGTCGGCTAAGATACCCACTGCTGCACTCACTACGCTGGCCACAGAAGTTAACGTATACCCCTGTGCGGTGAGCAAAGCATGGGCCATAGCCAAGTCTCTCGCATCACATCGGATTGTGGATACGAATGTGTGTACCTTATCACCAGCCATAGCGAGGATACCTCAAAGGGCTTTTCAACAAAGCTCTCTGGCCATTCATAGATGCGACAGCCGCTAAGTGGTCGATATGCACTACTTGGTAGTTACCCCGATCAGCGAGAGCTTCACAGAGGACATACTTACTCCAAGCTACGGCAGTGTCCACAGCCCGCACTAGAGTAAAGGTCTCGAAACTTGCAGAAGGATCTTGTGATGTTAGTATTAACAAGTCGTTGCATTTAAACATGGCTGCTTCCTTTCAGATAGCGCAGCAAACACTTCATTGGGCCATAGGTTGAGCGTACAAACTCTTTACCCAAAGAACTTTTCTGCGAGTTCTCGATACGCTCAAGGGTGACAAGCATCCCTGAAAGGACAAAGATACAGCCTGTCCTAGTGAGGGGTTTGTTATTCTTTTTCTTAGCCATCGTGAACCTCCATCAGTTTCCAATAATAATTCTTAGGCCGTGCAGTACTGGCACAAACCAGCATCCCCTGCCCACCTTTAGGACATTTCCTATTGCGATACCAGCACTTGCCGCAAGCAGGAAGACCATTATCTGTAGGGACTAAGTCAAGTTTATACCGCTTGCCCGCCATTAAGTGCCTCCTCTTGACAGCAAGGCATAGCTTCCTCAGGAACACCGCAAGGACCGTTATGATCTCCAGCACATTGTCCCTGACAATCTTGCGCAAGTTGTTCTTTCCGCCATAGACGACGTGCTTTCTTACTCATGCGCGGAGGCTTGCAAGCGTTGACGATGGTTCCACCCTTGTTAATGACATCATAGTTCTGGCCATCATTAGTGGATAGCTTACCATCTTTAACAACAGGATGATAGCAGAGCTTGCCGTCAGACTTAGCGCGGCTAAATTCAGCAGGAGTCATATCCTTCACGGACTTGCGCTCTTTCCTCACTGTAAGATCTTTACCCTTCATCGTCATGCCTCCACCGTTTGATGTTAAGACCGAGTTCAATAGCCCTCGAATCGTTTAGTCTGTGCAGATAATCACAGTGTGAATCTAACTGCTGGATTGTCATACGAGCATAAACAGTTCCACAAAACGTCGTGGTAAGATTAGTAAGTGTCCGACGACTTTCCTCAATTATGCCTCGGTCGTGGTGCCACCGATTTTCAAATTTCTGTTTATCGGTCAGCATTTACAGCCTCCAGTTCAATTCTGATACCTTCGCTAAAGATTCGTGCGCGATCATCGTCGTAGGCATACAGGCAGGCAGTAATAGCCATGACAATCACTATCAGTATCACTACGCTGGCTTCAGACGAGCAGCCCAACCACTTTGGAAAACGCATAGAATAATCCTACTATTAGGGTTAATACTACTATCCAACGGAAGCAGAGATATTGCCAGATCACAGCGCGCCTTTAACCAGAATGTGCAAACGCTCTGTCTCAACCTTGACCTTATCAAGAGCCTCTATACGCATATCATCAGAGTTTTTGATAGCCTGCTTGCTGGTGTTAGGCATCTCACAGAGATCTTCATGAAGCATTTCAGTGGACAATTGATCACTGCAAGCCTCCATTAAGGGCCAGATAAAATCCATGACAGCATCCATAGGTTTGGTAATATTCTCTATTACCTGAGTTTCGAGGGCTTCTTTAAGCTTCTGCTTTTCCATCAGATCATCTCCAATTCCTCAAGTACCTCACGAAGGAATATCTTCATCTCGTCAAGGTTCTTGATCTCTTCAAGCTTCGTTAGCCAGGCTGAATGCCCTGCCTTGATATCTGCGCAAGCGCCACAGAGAACATTACCTTTCTTGATTACATTCCCACAGCGGCACTTGCTCATCTGGGCCGTATGCGCTTGCCGTTCTTTACGCTTTAGTAAGCAAGTAGGGCAAAGCCGTTCAGACCCGACCCGCTGTACGGCATAGTCAAGGCAACGAGAACAGATGATCTTTTTACCGTGGCGGTCAGTTAGTTCCTTGACCTCAGCAGAGCGTTGGACTCTGATGTTCTGCCCGATGTTGATGCCGCTTTTGAGTTTGTCACTCATAGCTCTACATCTCTATCGCAAGTGTCGCAGCGATATTTTGAGTTTTCGCAAGCAGAGCAAGGAGGCATAGATGTGGCATTACAGTAACAAGGTTCATTATAGGTCTCAATGATTCCCTTGCAGCCATCCACGTTGCAGGTCTCGTCTGCATCAGTTCCCGGAGAGACACGCTCCAGCAAGACATCAGTCTTACCTGTCCAACCGATAGGGCAGTCCCCAGCAGCTACCATAGTACCGCGCTTTACATCTATAGCGTGGGCGCTGCGACCGATAACCTTGGCTATCTCGTGGTCGGTTAAGGTTCTATCCCATAGCCAGCGGATTTCATGATCTTCCCAGAGTTCTCCGTGGCGGGGAGCATAGGATGTTCTATCTCTCCTAGCTTTTTCACTCTCAGTTTTAGCAAGCCTTTGGGCTGCATTTAGTTGTCTGCTCATAACTCGTGTCCGTTCTCACAGATGCGACCATCTGGTGTTGAGGTTACTTGCGTATGGCAAATAGGGCACGTGTCACAAAGGTCAAGCAACGCCTTGGCAGAGAGAGCCAGAGGTATTGTATACACTTTGTAGCGCGTACCGTTCCAAGCGCACAGCATGTTAGGATCAAGGAGTGACCAACCAAAGGGAGGACTATCATCGGAATGCTTGCGGGAGTTATCCCAATCTCTTGCGTGTTCAGAGCAGGCCTTTGCGAAGATCTCGGCTGTCTGCTGAGTACGAAAAGCCCTAACCGTCCACTTACGGTAGGTGTTGTTAGAATAGACACCAGTCCTGCCCATGACGATGTGGAGTAGTTCACTCTCATCAGGCAGAAGCTGGCGTTCCCACTTATCAAGACTCAGGCCTTTGAGTTTATCGTCGGCTTGATCTTGAGGGCTGTTAGCGAGTATCTTCAAGAGTGCCTCCATAGTTTCTGGCATGTTCTTCGTAAATTGCCAGATCTCTTGCGTCGTCAGCCAGATTTTCACCCTTCGAGCCAGGAGCACAGTTGTGTTCGCCATCAGAGGCTTCCACTATACTGTGACAGAAAGGGCAGAAGTTGTAGTCTTCACTTGGCATGGCTACTCCTTTACTCCAGAGTCAAGAGTGGCAAAGACGCGATTCGTACAGATTCGATGTAGCTCGCGCTGTGCGATGGCAGCCAACTCCTCTGGATGTTCGTCAGTGATGTGTTTGCAAAGAAGCTGTGTACACGGATAGAAGTATTCATCTGTGATGACCTTCTTGCAGAACTGGCAGGTACCTGAATAGGCTGATATGTGCGTCTTAGGCATCGCATAGTATCCTTTCGTTTCCTAGCGTTAAATATTATACAAAGGAAAGCAGCCCCACCTGTGAAGGCAGGGCTCTTTGTTATTGTTATTCAGTTACAAACTCTTCTGCATGTTGCTTAGCAGAGAACATGCCAGCCCAGTGGTAGAGGTTACCCTGTGCTGCGATCTCCAGGCGACGTTCAAAGGCGTTGACCTTCTCTCGCAGCATACGATAGCGGCCAGGAAGTGTCAGAATGCCGAGCTTCTCGACCTTGGCGATGTCCTTACGCGCACGACGCAGAGCACGCTTGACTTGAGAGAGAGTCATCTTACCGGCATGATAGTCACGGCCTGTTACTTTAACTGTTCCCATCTTAAGACTCCTTAATCCAAGTGATGAAGACCCTTGCAAAGAGGTTTGGCGATCCTTCAATCAGTAAGTCTCCGACAAAGCAACCCTGCTTAGGGCACCACTTGAAATACTTACCGACTGTAAACTCTTTGCCGATATGTCTCTCAAGGTAAGCCTGTCCATAGTGAGGACCAGTCTTATGGAAGCCTCGAAGAATACACTTACGACCTTTGTATTTTTCAAACTTTTCCATGCCTAGAGTCCTCCATTTGGCAGTTGCAACACTTTACCGCCATGATCCAAGTAGGACGTAATAGCATCGTCACACTGGTAGCCCTTCTTAACATTACGTTTGATATGCTTCAGAAGGCGCTTCAACTTATTCCGTTGAGTTATGGCGATGCCTGCGGCACCGCTTCTGTAGGAACCTTTACCAGACCGGCGTGGTCGCCCTTTGGCGGCTTTCTTCTGGGCTGTAGCAGCGAGTGCTTCAAGTCGAATGGACATGAGTGGAGCCTTTCCCCCGACGAACGGGTGGAAGTGCGGATTATTCCGCCTTACTTAGTACAAGGAGTACATACCGAAATATGTACCCATTCTACTAAGTAAAGGTTACTTGCGATCGCCACTTTTGCCGAATGTCGGACGATTCTTAGGCCTGTACCCTCGACGTGCATATTCTCCCACGTTATCACCTCCCTTCTTTATTAATTATTCTGCTTCGTGTTCTTCAAGGTGTAAGCGCAGAGTCTGGTTGACATTCTCCAGTTCGTAGCGCAGGTTGCTGTTCTCATCAGAGACGCGATTGATATCTGAATTGGCATTACTTAACTGTTGCCGTAGATTGCGAATCTCATCCAGTTCGTACAACCGACTCTCAATGCTGCTGAGTTTGCGTTCTATATCGTTGAGACGCCACTCTTCGCGAATGTCTCCGCTCATGATAGTATCCTTGGCGACCAAGTGTACATGCTGAAAGAAAGTATCTCCAGATCCTTGAGCAGCCCTTTACGGATCATATGCTTAGCGGCAATCAAAGCCATTTCGCGCTTGTAGATAGCCATCTGAGCCTTGAGTTTTTCAACGTCTTCACGCATCTTAGTACCTTTCGACTACCAGTGACAGTAATGTTCGGCAATTGCAGTTATGTATTGCTTTCTACATTTCCCGGAACATACGTGGCCGTTCTGCATGTCAATAGGGTTGCGACAAACCGAGCCACAATTAAGACATATTTTTACTCTTCCTCGTCCCATCTCAGTGGCCCTCACCTTCGTCGTTCAAGTGGAAGTCGTAGAGCATCTGGAGGACGCGGAGCTTTTCAGCACGGATAGCGTGTAACATACTACTAGCGTCGCAGTCTCTTAAATGTTCCTCTGCCTGTTTGATAATGGTCATAAGAATAACTTTATCATGCTCATTCATAACAGTTCATATCCTTTCTTGGGGCGCATATCGCAGATCGAATCTGCCTTATGGGTTCTACCGTTCCACCAGCGGAAGTTAAAGTCATCCCAGAAGATGTACGATCCTTCTGGAGCAGGTACATAAGGGTGGGTTACCTTCTTATGTTCCAGGATAGCAATACAAGCCTCGTAGCGAGTCATAGTGGCAACCTCGCTACCACAGCCTGGATGTTATCCAATAGTGCCAAGCCTAGATAACTGGCAAGTATTGCGACGATTAGATAGTAGATAGTCATAGTCCAGTTCATCATAACCTCCTACGGTTAAAGTTTAACGGTAGTAATGTTGTTTCCTGAGGGGTGACATTTCTTAACACACAGTAGTTTATTTTGGTAACGGTATTCCGTGCCCCGACGCTATGACGCGTAGTGTCGCCATTTATTGCCGATGATCGTGGTTCCGTATGCCTTTGGCTCTTAAGCCTTATACTGTAGTATGCTAATAGTGTTCATCCCCGAGGAAAGGCATTACCTTCCATGTGCCATAGTTTGTCTCCTTATTCATTAGGTAGTTTATCACCTCTTATGTCGAGGCCAGTGCACTTCAAACAATCCTTATGGTCAGGGTCACAGTAAGTAGCCTCAGGACGGACACACTTCTTATTGGTATGCACAGTGTCGATGGCCTCAACTAACACACGCCGCAACATGGAGAGTTCCTCAGTGAGTTCCACAGCAGCAACAGTCGAGTCTGCTTTCAAATACATGCTTGTGTATCTCTTATCCAGTCGCATGATTAATCTCATTAGTGCTTTGATATCATCGCGTGTCATACAGTATCTCCATTCTCTTTATCTGCGCATACCTGGCACACATCTTCAAGTTGCCCATTCGGTAGAGCGTGTAACTTATCTTGTGCTACTCGCTCAAAACACAGACAGCACTGTACTTTCCCATCAGGGCAGACAGGCCCATAGTGCTTTTGTCCACAGCATAATCTTGTAGGTGCGTCAGGCATACAGTACCTCCGGCTAGAGTGTGTGATATATCCACTTGGCTCATGCATAGTGCACTTCGTACAGTGGACACAATTTTCCCTATCATACGTGATAATAACATGACCCAATAATAGATGCAAGCACTCTTTTGAATAATGAACCCATGAACCCATGAGGCCATAGAACCCCATGAACCTACCCCCCCTTGGCTGTCCCCAAATATAATACATAGGAGTAGAGAGTAGTGGGTGTTGGTTATTCTTTTATTTTTATATCTTTTTTTTTTTTTTTTTTTTTTTTTTTTTTTGTTTATTTACTACAGAACTACAAACCCAGCACCCCTTCGGAAGGAATTTGGGGCAAGGCAGGCGGGGTGAGTTCGCTGGCCTCATTAGCCTCATAGCCTCGGTGGGTTCACAATAGAATAGAGGCATCATGTCCCTACGGTTAAATATTATACATAGGAGGGTAGAGATTCTAAGTTCATTTGACTCTTGGAAGTAATAAGTTACATAAATGTTCTATAATGCTTATATATCCATATACCTGTTATAGATTGTTGTTCGTACTCGTTTAATTGATTAGTGCAATCATGTTCACTTTCTCCTAGAATATATAAATCTTTTCCTGTGATAAACTGTACACGCATAATAAAGTCCATGTCGTTACCTCCAAGAGTTTCCAAGAGTCATTAATACCTCTGCTGCCCTGATATCCTGCCGTGTAATACCTAGTCCTTGTTCAGCAGACCTTGTGCCGTATCCTCATCGACACCCAAGGTCTCCATGATAAATGCCATCCGTTGACTGTCGTCCATTTTCTTGAAGGCAGACTTGCCTCTTGCTTCAGCATTGTACTCCCGGCCTTCAGACTCAAAGTCTACTGCCACGTCAAATACGATAGTACCCAAGTCAGCAGCCTTGACATCCTTGGCAGACTCAGCAACAGTACCTTCCTTGATCAGATCCGCCTCACGTTCTCGCAGCAACGCTTGTGCTTTAACCCTCACAGATGAACCACCGCTTGCTAGCTCAATAGCCGTCTCGAAGTCCACGTTGGTGTAGTCCAGTTGGATGTTAACGAAGTATTTGTGGGAGTCAGGTAGCTTTGAAAGATTTCCACCAGCAACCGACATACATTCGATAGTAACGATCTTCTCTAAACGGGATTGTGTAGCCATGATATGCTCCTTAGCTATGTTAGTTGATTGATAGCATCAGAGGCATTAATGACCCTTAGAATCTCAATACATTGAGTGCTTTATAGTAGGGCTATAATAGTTATTTAAGTTGCTTACGCATCCAGTTCATTAGTTCCTCATAGCCGCCATCAGGTAGTGTGCCACTTGCCTCTAGCCCGCAAATATAACCCGTGACCCAACCTAAATCATTATCACTGCCTAGTTCCTGTTGCATTTCCTCAAAGTACGCCAATGTTTCCTGTACACTTGTTTGTGTAGTCATAATAGGAGCCTTTCCTGATAGCCCTATTATAAAACCCTCAATGTATTTCTCAGGTACCCACATTGCCAAGCCGGTTACATGCCGGTCACTCATCAGGTGGGATTATTCCGGGTTGAATGGATACGTGGCCCGGCCTCAACGATGTCAATGAACCTGTTAGCAATGATTAGTAAGGTTGCAATCCCTTCGTTCAATGTGTCCCCATTAAACCATAAGAGCCGGTGTTTGTCCAGGAGAATCGAATAACCTCAATGATTACGCGGGCTTAGGCTGTGCCAGTGCCAAAGGGCCAATGGGGGTATAAGGTGCTATTCATGTACTATTTGACGCACTAATAAAAGTTATGTAGAATTTCAATCCCCCAAAAAGCCCCAAATGCCGCCACTGATATGAGAATAGTAATCGAGATAGAAATTTTTTTTTAAACATATACAGGGTTTGTTAGTTGCTAAGGATCACTACGGTTAAAATTTAAACATAGCAGCAAAGCTCCTAAGAGGCTTATCCTGTCTTATGCGATTCTCCAAATTTAATTCTTGACAAGTTGCTGTCCGTCTGGTATAACTGTCTGTATAGGAGACTTTTATTATGGATGAAGAGATTGTACAAACTAAAGGCTCTGAGGACTTCTGTGAGAACTCAGCCGGTAAGATGTTAGACCAACGTCGCAGAACTGCTAATGCGCCTAAGAAGGGTTTTGAACCTGTGCAGATGTGGGATAGGTATCAGGAGATTGCTAGGCGTATCTTCTTAGGGCAAAAGAACACAGCTATTGCAAATGACCTAGACCTGACTCCGCAGACTGTTAGCTATGTGCGGAATTCAGAGATGGTTCAAGAGAAGCTGAAGGGGATGCAGTTAGCTGCTGATAAAGATGCAGTTAATATCTCCTCCAGGATTAAGGAACTTGCTCCGGCTGCGCTTAAGTTATTGGAGACAGCTATTACTGACGGCAAGGTGGATAATGAAACTATACCCGGGCCACTAAGATTGGCTCATGCAGAGAAGCTGCTCGATAGAGCTGGCCATGCTGCTCCGAAGGAAGTAAGGAATCTGAACCTTCATGGACATTTCAATGCAGAAGACATAGAGGGAATTAAGCAACGTGCTATTGGCCGCGCTATGGAGTCTGCTATAGTTGTTGAGGCTGAAGTAGTGGAGCCGGAGGGATGAGTATGAAAGCTAAGTTTCGCTTGCAGTTAGTGATCGCAGTGACAGTGCTTTTATCTGCTGTTGCGTCCTTAGTATACGCCGGACCACCTCAGGCCTTGGTTCAGAACTCCAATGTTCTGATATGGGCAATAGGTGTGATGGCCACAGCCTTTGGTTCTGTCAACGTGTTTCTCGGCTTCTTTCTCCGCCGATACGTCACACAGAACGATATGCTTATCAAGAAGCTATTCGAACACCGTGAGACAGATCACGATAGCATTACCACACTAACGACTCAGTTCAAATGTCTCGTTGGCAGGAAGCGTCCTTGTGAGAATTGCGATGCTCTTACACGTGGTGAAGTAAAAGAGATCGTTCAGGATGTATCATAACCTACGGTTAAACTTTAACGGAAGGGACTCAGGATGTACTCAGATAAGTTAGCATATCATTTGGCCTATTTTTCACGTGAAGCTTACACTGACCATCCTGGTATTATCACTAGAGGCTCAACGCAAGTTCGTATTATCAAGGAATGGGATCGCGTGATCATAGCCTTTAGAGGAACCGAGTCTGATGAGCTTGTAGACTGGCTGACAGACCTGAATATCCTGAAAGAGCAGTTCCACGGTAAGAGCTGTCATAGCGGCTTTGTGCAAGCATATAGAGATATCTGCCTTCCTATTCGGCGCGAATTACGGGGCGTCCCAGAGAGCATTCCAGTCTACATTACTGGTCACTCTTTGGGAGCGGCGTTAGCTACCTTGTGCGCCTTTGACTTCTGGACGAAAGGTCGCCGTGTGGATGGGGTATATACTTATGGCTCTCCACGAGTTGGTGGTAAAGGCTTTAGGAACGCATACAGGAAGCATCTTAGTTCTATCACCTTCCGCCATGTGAATCATGTAGATATGGTTTGCAAGGTGCCTACTCTCCTGAGATGGCGTCACGTGGGTAAGATGGTTTACTTTGATCGACTTGGCAGACATGCTAAAGGCCCTTCTTATTGGGAACAGTTCATTGAGACCCTCAAGACCTTAGGGAAGTTTAAAGCCTCTGAGCTGTTCAAAGATCATAATATAAATGACTACATGCGCTTGATTCAGGATAACTTTAAACTGTAAAGGAACACGTTATGAAAACGCTCTTTAAGGTACTTGTTAGTTTGTTGATCGTCTTGGGATTGGGTTTCCCTACATATGGCATGAGGGTAGATAACCCTGACGGGAATATGGTGCAGTTCCCGGTTCTCGAGGATGGGGCTGTGCCTACGTTGTGGCAAGACAATACTGCGCCAACTATGATTGTCCCTTTGAATCAAGTAGGGAATACTACAACCCTATCAGTTGTCGGCGCTATTGATGATCGTTCAGTTACAGTAACATCTGTTACAGGTTTTGACGCTGGCGACTTTATCGTTATTGCTGATGCTATTGGAAACCGCTACTACACAGGGCAACAGATTGGGGCAGTGGCAGGTAGTGTTGTATCAGTGCATCCCCCGCTAGATTTTGCCTACCCTATTGGCGCGACGATTACTGCTGGAATAGTTAACATGGCTGTCGATGGGAGTTCTACTCCTCAAGTATTTAGCTTACGTGCATCAGATCCTGGGCTGCCTTTAATCGTTGATGTAACCCGAATTATCTTTCTAGGCCTTTCAGCCGCAGCTAATGACTTAACTACTTTTGGTGACGATGCAGCTTTAACCTACGGCATCCTTTTAAGGCATGTCAACGGCACTACAATGAACCTCTTCACTGCGCAAACTAATGGTGACTTAGCCAGTATGATGTTCGACTTTGATATTCATGCAGCTACAAATCCTCAACAAGGGGTGGACGGTTTCTTAGGCCGCATGACTTTTGCAGGCGCTAACAAAATGGGTGCGGCTCTCAGAGTGGGGCCTGATGAAGATATTCAGTTGATTATCTATGACAACATAACGACTGCCTTTACGTTCTTCACTGTTATAGTTGAGGGACATGTGGTAGTACCCACTCAATAGAAAACGGGAACTATTTTTAAAGACTGGTTGCATAGATACATATACTGTGTTATGATGAATCTTGATAAACAACTTGTAGGAGAGCTGTATGGCGGATATTAGATCCGATGAAATACTGGATATTATGGCTGACTGTTCTGTCTCGATGAAGAAGACAGCAGAGGTCATATTTCCAGATAGGGTCGAACGTCCCTTTACAAGCATCCACGAAGTTATCTTCGATCTGATGAATGACGATTCGAAGCAAAAAGTGTGCATAGCTGCGCCTAGGGGATTTGGTAAGACCACTCTAGGGACTATCATCTACCCTGCGCAGAAGATTCTTTTTCAACAGAAGAAGTTCATCATGCCAGTCTCGGCTACTGCCAGTTCGGCCATTGAGCAGTCGGAGAATCTGAAGCTGGAACTGATTTCTAATGTTGACATCATCAATCTCTTTGGGCCTATGAAGGCTACGTACAACTGGTCGAAGGAAGCTTGGACAACTGCTAATGGTGTAAGGGTGTTGCCACGAGGTGCAGGACAGCAGGTTCGTGGAAAGCTATTTGGCCGTACAAGACCCGACCTCATTATCATTGATGATCTTGAGACAACGGAAGGTACCGACTCTGAAGAGCAGCGGAAGAAGCTGAAGACTTGGTTCTATTCTGACCTTTGCAACTGCGTCGATCGTAGTAGGAAAGATTGGAAGATCATTATCATCGGTACTGTACTGCATGAAGACTCTTTGATTGTTGAGTTATTGGAAGATCCCTCATGGGACTCCGTTAGACTTGAGCTCTGCGACGATGATTTTAATAGTAACTGGCCAGACTTTATGTCCTCTGAGGATTGTAAAGCCCTCTACATGGAGTACAAGAAGAAAGGCCAAGCAGATGTCTTCTTCCGGGAGTATCGTAACCTCCCTATCTCAACTGAGGACGCTACGTTCAAGGCCGAGTATTTTAAAGACTACGATGAGACTGATGAGAGTTTTCGTCCAGAACGTATGATCAATGTAGTTATCGTCGATCCTGCGAAGACTGTTCAGATGCACTCTGCTGATAGTGCGATTGTTGGCATCGGGGTGGATCGTGATAGTCATCGAATCTATATACGGGACGTTGTCTCTGGGAAGTTTCGCCCAGATGAGTTATACGATCACATGTTTAAAATGGTAGAGAGCCTCAAGGCCACTGTATTAGCCGTTGAGGTTACTTCCCTGAATGAGTTTATTACTCAGCCGATTAAGAATGAAATGATGGCTAGGGGTGTTTACCCTAGGTTTGTTGAACTCTCTGCCCGCGCACATAAGGCAGATCGAGTTGCAGCATTGGCTCCCTTCTATCGGCTAGGTTACGTATATCACAATCCGAATGTTTGCAGTAAGTTGGAGTCACAACTGATGTCCTTTCCCAAGTCTAAACTCTGGGATGTGATGGATGCCACTGCCTACATTGTAGAACTTATGGAAATCGAAGGTGATTACTTCCATCCTTCAGATGATAATGATATACTGGAAGACGAAGATTACTCTTCCCTAGAGGATGAGAAACCACTGGACTTTGATTCCTATGTATAATATTTAACGGAAGGAACGTTTAATGCCTACTATATTGCAAGGTGAACCGGGCACTCAGATGGACACACCGGCTATGCGGGATGTGATGAGGGATGCTCAGTATGAGTACCCAGACGGTCTTCCGTTGAAGCCGGATTCTAAGCTACATAAGGATCTAGTGAGGGAGCTTCTCTCGCGTGCGCGTACCAGTTATAGCCACATGAGTAAGCGGCATACTTCATGGAGAGCGACTGATAAGACGCTGACAGCTTACATTCCTACCACTGATGAAGAGGATAGGATTAAGCGTGAAGATGTTCGGAAGCCAGTGAGTATTGTCTATCCTTATACACATGCTATTCTTGAATCTCTTCTGGGGTACATGGTAGCAGCATTTTTCCAGGAACCAATCTTTCGGTACGAAGGGCACGGACCGGACGACATTCTCGGGAGTATACTCCTGACAAAAGCAGTTCAGTTGCAATGCGCCCGGAACAAAGTGGCCCTCTCCTTGCACACAATGTTCCGGGACTCTTTTGCTTATGGGATAGGGATTACTGTCCCTTCTTGGAAGATACAAACAGGTAAGCGTCTAGTGAATGAGGATGTAGGCTTTGTGTCCTCTATTACAAATCGCTTTAAGAAGAATGGTACTAAGCAGATTCTACAGGATGTGACTATTAGTGAGGGTAACTCCCTGATTAATATTGACCCTTATAAGGCTCTACTTGATCCAAACGTCCCTGCTCATGAGGTTCAGAGTGGGGAATTCTTCGGATGGATTGAACATACTAATGTGATGGCTCTGCTTTCAGAAGAGCAGGAGTCTCCAGAACATATCTTCAATGTTAAGTTTGTGAAAGCAACTAAGAATCGTAAGACTGCCATCATGGACAAGGATAACTCTGATCGTGGTATTCGCTTCAGAGGTAATCCAGAAGATAGCACGAATGATACTAATCCAGTTGACGTGCTGCATATGTACGTTAATCTGATACCTAAGGATTGGGACCTAGGTGATTCGGAATACCCTGAGAAGTGGTACTTCAAATTGGCTGGAGATAGCATCATTATTCAGGCACGTCCTACAGAGCTTAATCACGGGATGTTCCCTGTATCTATTATCGCGCCAGACTTTGATGGCTATTCCAGTACTCCGATTGCACGGCTTGAAATGCTTAGTGGGATGCAGGGTACTTTGGATTGGCTTTTCAATGTGCATATTGCTAATGTACGTAAGGCAGTGAATGATATCTTCGTTTATGACCCGTATCAGATTAACTCGAAAGACTTGGAAAATCCTCAGAATGGTTGGCTCATCAGAACTCGGAAACCTGCCTGGGGCAAAGGCGTTAAGGATTCAATCCAGCAGCTTCAAGTCAACGATGTAACTCGTCAGAATGTCGGTGACTCTAGTTGGGTCGTTCAGCTGATGGATAAGATCGGTGCTGTTGATGGAGCTATGCAAGGTTCCCTGAGACAGGGTGGCCCTGAGCGGCTCTCCAGTGCTGAATATCAAGGTACGCAACAAGCTGGCTTTTCACGCCTTGAGAGGATGGCTAAGATTATCGGCCTTCAAGGTATGCAGGATATCGGATACCAGTTCGCTGCGCATACACAGCAGTTTGCTTCTGAGGAGTTCTATATTAAAGTCCTTGGGGATCATGAAGCGCAGTTAACTCAGGAGTATGGTAAGAAGATTAAGAAGGGTCGGATGTTGATTGACCCTAGCGAATTGCAGGTAGGCTATGATATCCTGGTTCGTGATGGCTCTATTCCCGGTGGCAACTACTCGCAAGTTTGGGAGAAGATGTTCCAAGTTATTGCAAGTACTCCTGGCTTGGCTGAGCAGTTTGATTTGACCAGAATCTTTATGCATATAGCTCGCAACAACGGAGCTAAGAATGTTACTGACTTTATTAAGGTTCAAAGTGCGCCTGATGAACAGGTGCTCGAACAAGCAAGGAAAGGGAACCTCGTTCCCGTGGGAGAAGAAGTCTAATGAGTGGATTATCTGCAGCAGCATTGGAAGAGTGCATTGAGGGTGCTTTTTGGAAAGAACTGAAGGCTTCGATAGAGGGTTGGATTCCTGACTTACAAATTATTTTAGAAGACCCTGAGCACACTGTGACGGATAAAGAAGCAGACCGTGCTAGGGGTTCTTTGGAGGCTATTCGGAATTTGCTGATTGAGCCTAAGTTGATGCTGGAAACTAAGCAAGCACAAGAGAAGCAAGGAGATGAAGATGGGGACTGACGAAGAGTTGGAAGCAGAAGAGCAGCAAGCAGTGGTTGATAAAGGTACTATCGCCGCTGACGTAGCTGACTTTTTTAGCGAAGAGATTCCTGAGCACTTTAAGGAGGACTTGGAGGATTTTGTAGAAGAGTCCTTCCAGCTTCCAGAAGTGGAAGAAGAGGAAGTAGATGACGGAACAGCACCTAAGGTTGAGAAAGATGGTGATACGCCAGAAGTTACTGATCCTCCTCCTGCGAAAGGCAAGGATGATGATCCTCCTCCAGAGCCGAAATTAGATAGTGAAGGTAAGCCTATTGTTCCTGCAGTGAAGGATGAGGTTACTCCTGCTCCTGCAGAAGGTGATGTTGACCCTACTGTTAAAGCTCTACAGGATCAGGTAGCTACTTTGCTGGAGAAGGTCGAATCTCTTCAAGGTGCGGCTCCGGCAGCTCCTGCGGCTGAAGCTGATGGCGAGACACCTACTACACCTGCCAGTAATACCTTGGCTGCTGCTGAGCTTTACGACTTCGTTGGCGATGCAGATTTGGATACCATCCTTTCGAGTAAGGACGATTTTAATAAGTTCCTCTCGAATGTTGTGAACAGTACGATAAACACCACTACGGAGAACATCTACAAGAATCTCCCTAGTGCAGTATCGAGTCAAGTGACTCAGCAAAATGGATTGAAAGCTATAGTAGATGAGTTTTACGAAGCGAATGCGGATCTACTTCCGGTGCGGAAGACTGTTGCGGCAGTGTCGAATGAGGTTGCTGGAGAGCATCCTGACTTCACTCTACAGCAGATCTTTGAAGAAACCGAAATACGTACTCGCAAGATGTTAGGGTTGAAGAAGGGGGAGGCTGTAGTTGAGAAGCCTGAAACCCCTGCGGCGACCCCGCCTAAGAAGCCGGCACTACCTGGAAAGCAAGGGGGACGTTCTGGCGGAGGTGGAAAGAAGTTATCGGTACAAGATCGGCACATATCTGATGTGCTGTAAACTTTTGTAACAAAGGAGTTACATAATGGATACTGGATTTTTTGGACAGCGGGGAACCGCTGATTGGAGTGATTCTGATTTCCGTCCTAAAGATTGGCGGGAAACAGTTCTCTTTTTGTACCCTAATGGGGACGCACCTCTTACTGCTCTGACTGCTTTGATGAAGTCTGAGCGGGCAACTGATCCTGAGTACTACTGGTTCACCAAAGGTCTGCCAACTCAGGGTGGGGATATCACTAACGTCTATACCGACGTGCTGTCGACTGCCTATACCACTGGCGGTACTGCTGGCGATACCTTGTATGTGAAGATGTCAGCTCTTCGTATTGCTGAAATTCGTGCTGGGCATCAAGTGCTGCTTCGTAATTCTTCTGATCATCTTGACGATGCTGTCGCGAAGGTTACTGCCAGGACTGTTAATGGCGCTAACTCTTATGCAACAGTTCTTCTGCTTGAGGATGATCCAACCACTACTGGTATCGCGAGTTGTGATACTCTCCTGATCATTGGTAACATTAATGCTGAGGGCGCGGGAATGCCAGACGCGATTCAGTACGATCCAGTGAAGTTCTACAATCTGACTCAGATTTTCCGTAACTCTTTGGACATCACTCGTACTGCGCGACGCACCAAGCTTCGTACTTATGAGCAGTACAAAGAGGCTAAGCGTGAGGCACTGCAGCTTCATGCAATGGAGATGGAGAAAGCCTATCTTTGGGGCATTCGTACTGAGAACACTGGTTCCAACGGCAAGCCTGAGCGTACTACTAAGGGCTTGATTCCTTGGATTCGTGGGGCTGTTGCTGACGGTTCTACCGTCTCTGATTACAGTTTGGACGATGCCTATGCTACCGAAGCAGGTACCGGTGGTAAGACTTGGCTGGCTGGTGCTGGCGATTGGCTGGACGTAATCCTTGAGCATGTCTTCCGTTATGGCGGAGATGAGCGTCTGTGCTTCTGCGGCTCTGGTGTTATCTTGGCAATCAACAAGTTTGTCAAGGCTCAGAGTTCTTCGAAGTTCGAATTGAATGTTAAGACTGGTGCATACGGCATCAAAGTCACTGAGTGGGTAACTCCATTCGGCGTCGTTTACTTCAAACGTCATCCTTTGTTCTCTTATGAAGCGACTAACCGTAATACTGCGGTTATCTTCGATCCAAAAGATGTGCACTATCGGTACATCGATGATACAACCTTCTTCGGCATGAACGAGAAGGAAGTGTCTAGTTCCGGTAATCGCATTGATGGAACCAAGGAAGAGTATCTCACTGAGTCGGGTCTCGAGTTCCATCACCCTGCTAAGTGTGCATACCTGACTGGCTTCGGTTCTGATAACGCTGCGTAAGGTAGCTGGTGGGGGAGGGCTTCGGTCTTCCCCTACCGTTAAATTTTGAACGAAGGAGTTCAGCATGGCTATGACAGTTGAAGAAGTAAAGAAAGCTGGCATTGATTTAGAGACAGCAATCGCTAAGTTGATGCAAGAGTTTGAAACAGATACTGGTATGCGCACAGGCTATATTGATGTCATGCGTAAGCGCGTAGAATCGCGTCATAATAACTGTAATTGTCCCGAGAGTGTTATGCCTTACGAAACACCTATGCAAGATATCGAAACAGTTAATATTGATATCCGCTTTGAGAACTGAAAGGAAGCATCATGGATCTGTTAGCGATTAGAACTCAATTTGTTAAGTTAAGCGGTCGCTACGATCTGGTAGTTGATACTGTGGACTATGTAGATAATGGCGCCGACTTCTTTATCCAAGCAGCTAGCAAGTTTCTGGATCGCCGTGCTGATACCGGCGCAGAAGTAGCTGTTGGATTCTATGATATCGCAGTAGATGATTTCTTCCTAGAACTTACTGCGTGTCGTGTAATTGAACAAGTCTGGGCAGACGATGGTATTGTCCGGGAACAACTAACTGAAGTACCCGAATCTGAAATTTTGAAAACTTTCCCAGGTCCACTGGCAGAAGCTAACTCAGGATTTCCTGCTAAATATTCTCCCGGTTTTTATCGAGTTAAAGAGGGAACAGCTACAGCAGGTTTCCTTACAGGCACACAGACTGATACTGCGAAGTTCAACGGTATTATCTTTCCGCCTACTGACAGAATTCTGAAGATGGAAGTCAAAGGAAAGTTTTATTCAACTATATTAACTGTAGATGCTAGTGAAAACTACTGGACATTAAATCACGAAATGCTCTTAGTTTGGGCAGCTCTTTATCATCTTGAGATTTCATACAGAAACTCGGAAGGTGCTAGGGATTGGTTAGCTGCTATTGAGACTTCACTGTTTGATCTTGAACTTGATTTAGTCGATCAAGAGGGCATTAACATTAGGCAACTGAAAGGCTGAATGATGAGCTATTATACAAAAGAACAAATTGATGAACTGCTTCTTAAAACTAAGCAGGAAGCTGTTGAGGAAGCATTGAGGGCTCTTCCAGCGATCATCCAGAATTTGGTTGTTAGTGCATCCAGACTTCAGAAAGTCAGCACTGAATTTTATAAAGATAATAAGGATCTGGTTGAGCATAAGGACTTGGTTGGTAAGATTATTCAAGAAGTAGAGGCCGATAATCCTGGTATCTCCTTTGAGAAGATTACCGAAGAAGCTGCTGTCGAAACCAGGAAACGTTTGTCCTTTGGGGATACACTGTCTTCTATGCCGACTCCCAAGCCTACTGAGGAGAAACTTAGGAAAGGCATGGAGAGCATAATGGAGGCTTTCGATGCGTGAGTATGAGGGCTTAATCAATGATGCTCTTGCTAACGGTCTACGAAAGACTGTGAAGAATAAGAGGAATGAGCAAGCCTTGATTAAAGCAGATGGAATGATTCCGGAGGATGGCACTCTTAGGGCAGTAGATGCGCTTAGCCTCCTTACGGATATTACCACGCTTGGGGAAGCTTTTCCTTATCCACAAGTCTTTGTTGGAGAAGATCATACCATCGTAGCTGGGGCTACCAAGATTTGGGAATACACTTCAGGTACATACGAGTTGGTACTCTCAGGCCTTACAGAAGGCGTCTTATGGTCGCTGGCAGATTTCCATGACTACTTGGTAATGGCCAACGGGCAGCAAATAATCCGTCGGAATACAACCTCGCATACATGGGAAGTTGTTACCGATGAGACTATGCCGATCAGCAATTGTGTCGCAGGAATTAACGGGCAGCTGTTTGTAGGTAGCCCTGAAGATTATTAAAAGGAGCGCAACATGGAACTTTTTACAGCTGTAAATATTCCAGATCTGCAAGAAGGGCTAACTGTCACTGTGTACGATGAGCAGGCTAGCGGGCATACTTATGTAGATGGAGATAAAGCAACTATTTTTGAGCACGATGGGACTAGTCTTATAAATCCTTTTGAAGTAGATGCTAATGGTCGTATGGAGTTCGGGGCTGCAGGAGGCCTCTACGATATTAAACTTGGAGGTGACGTTTCTGCCCCTGATAATACTTGGAATAGTGGCACAGCTATGTGGCTTTATAAAGTTGCTTTGCAAGCTGTGGCTGCTGCGGGAGGCGATAGTCGCGTACAGGCAGGGCATAATGATTTTGATTACGGAGGGTCGGGATCCTCTTCGGCCTACGCGGCGAAAGGGAACATGTTCCTATGTCGTGAGAATGTTACTTTGTATGGCGTTTGTGGCGTTATCGCTCCAGCTGTTGCAGGGGCTACTTATCAAGCTTTTTTAGTAACGCGTGATGGAGGGGATGCTATTGATTCTATTGTAGCTACTTTACCTATTACAATAGACGCGGGGCAAACTTTGGTAACTCGGTTAGAAGTGTGGGTTCACTTCAGTGCTGCCCAAGCGTTATCAGCAGGTAGCGAATACGGAATCTTGTTTAGCCGGACAGATGGGGCTGATAACTATGGTTTGCCTGTGATGTTTCCAGGACCTACTGTGTACTCCTTTCCTTGGAACTCTGATATACGATCTGCTACAGGTATGGGTTTTAGGATCGCTAAAGCAGTCCCTGCTCTTACGGATACTTTGGATATGTCTCCCACAGGTTGCGCAAGTTTAAAGTATGCTTTTGCGCACGGTTAGGATTAGCTTATGCCTGTTAAATTAATATTTATAGACTCTGTACCTGTAGAGGAAGAAGTCCCTGTAGTTAAGCAGATTAGCTGGGCTACTCCTGAGATTGGTCCTTGGGACTTTATTGAGCAAGGCAATAAGTGGGGCTACTTGAATAATCCTCGTTGGATGCAGGAAGCAGGAGACCCTGTTAACTTCACAGGTAGGGAAGATGACGAACCTCAAGTCTGGCCCATGAAAGCGAATGTTTATTCTAAGGAAAATATCAAGCGGCATATGCCTTGTGGCCACTGGCATAAAGGGCGTAGTGGTTTTGAGGATCTCATACATATATACGGGACTTATGACGGTAACGTAGTGGAAGATTTTGTGGTTGCGGCTAGTTTTAATATCCTAACTGAGACTCTTACTTATGAGGGCTATCACCAAACCAGTGAAGGTAAGCATTTACAAGCTATAGATTTATATGACCAGTCCGATGCTGTGGTTGTTATAGAGGATATAGAAGCAGATGCAAAATTATTATTAGTAAGCCAAAAGGCAGTCAACGGGATTCTTCCGGTTGTAGGTAGGGAAGAACCTTTTAGTCAGTTTGATGTACTAGAGGGTAATGGGGGAACTATAGTTCACACAGCACTTAATTACTATGTGGTTAATAAAAGTCATAGATTGCTGAAACTCGGAAGTGACCTAAGTCCACAACTATCAGGTTACACAGGAATGGTTGTAGATTTTGAAGGCACTTTATATGTGTTAACGTATATTCCCATAATAGGTAATCCTTTTAACTTCCCCCCGAACGGAGAGAGCAATACTTACTGGACATACATTCCAGATCAGGCAACAGATTCTAAGATTTACGCATGGCCGCAGCTATTCGGATTTGCTGCGAGGGGTGAAGTCAGAATGTTCGTCGCACGTGGAGAACTTAATGTGAGTGAGAACGCTTCTCCCTTTGATGAAAATAAGGTTTTTGATTCGGATCTAGGTGTAGTATTACGTGATGGCTATAGAAACGGTAATAATGGACCGACGTTAGTTGTTGCCAATCCTTACGCCTACAATGTAGATAGAGGTATAACAAGTTGGGGTTTTTACCAGATGAACTACGAGGACTGGGAGCCCACTGGGGAAGCTTTCTCTGGCGAGGGATTTCCGATAAATTCTGGCTACGCAATGATATACTATGGGTTCTATATACAGACTCATGCAGCAGGGATGTACACTGCGGCTGTGCACAGCTTTCTAAGTCTCGCAGATAATTATAGCGGGCCAGATGTTAGACATGCTATCATTCCTTTGAATAAGAGATACTTTGCGGTCTCAGGTACAAATGATATTTACGTATATTACTTAAACCTTGACGGTACAATACGCTTTGTCGATAGTATAGAATTAAGTAGTTTCGGACCCCCTGGCTTTGCTTGTAGAGGGCTTGTCGCAAAAATACCTTAATATAAGAGGAGTTACATTATGGCCAGTTATTTAGCAAACAACTTTCTTGAGCAGATCCTGAAGGCAGAAATCGATTTCGATACAGACGTTTTCAAGATCATTCTTATGGCATCAGGCTACAGTTTTAACAGGGTTTCTGATACGGACTATTCTGACGTTTCAGCGTCGGAGTTAACAACTCTTTATGGCTATACTGCGGGAGGTAATACTCTGGCTAATGTTGTAGTAGCTCAGGATGATACAGGAAATCTTGGTACAGTAGTATGGGACAACGCTTCATGGTCAATTTCAGGTGGCGATATAACCGCTAGTGCTGCGATTATCTATGACGATACTCATGCTAGTAAGTTGATAGTGGGCTACATCGACTTTGGTGGCGATCAGACGTGTCTTAATGGAGGCGTTGCATCGGTCGCTAATATCAAAGTTCAGCTTGCGGGTTAAGTCGTGGCTATCACGATTGTAGAAGCTACTCTGAGTGCCCAGACTTCCTTTGAAGGGAGATGGGCGAGTACAGATAGTTTTGATCATAATTCTGATAACGATATAACTTTTTACTGTGACTATATTCCCATCGGAGACATTTCTGATATAGGGCTTGGTATACTACAGGCAGTCTCCACAATTTCGGGAATAGTTAGTTTTGGCTCCTTTAGTGTCGGGGATACCTTAAGCGCTACATGCAGTATCGAGGGTGATTACAGACCGGGTTTCTCGTTTCCAGGATTACTAACCGCAACAGGTTCGATTGTTGGCACGTTCTATGATGACTATTCCAGGAACAATCTTGTGGGCTGGTCTAAAATAGGAGATGTAAGAATCCTCCTTGATGAAAGTAATGAGGCAGGATATAAGCACTTGGCTGGTAATAGTGCTGGCTTAATCTATAAGATCCTTTCTATGGATGATAAGAATCCTGTTGTCTATGGAAGTTCGGGAGTCACTCTGATGATTCCAGTGGCTAGTCCGTATGCTACTTTTGGCTTTAAGAAGTTATCTGAAGTAGGTCTTCTTGGCCCAGGTTCAGCTTGTGGCGATGAGAAAGTTCACTTTTATATTAACAAGCTTAAAGAGTTCTGTATGCTGTCTCAAGGTGAAATGCAACCGAAGGTTCTTGGATACGCAGAGTTTATTGAAGCTATCAGCCCAGGCGGTGAGTTGATTGTGATGTTCTACGATAAGCTCAATAAGAGGGTATACATCAGTAGCTCTGTTGGAGGTCTGATCTTTACCGAGAGCGGTATGGGTGGAGGCTTTGCTAATCTCACTGCTGCTGATGGCGTTGTATTTGCCTCGCATAGTGCGCTAGCCGCTGTTACGCAGGAAGTGGTTACGGACATCATTGATATGCAGACCAGAGGAATTAAGACCCTTCAGGAAGTACTAGTTGGGACTGACCTGACTAATGCTCTATACGTGGCAATTGATACAAGGTTTAATAAGTCAGATGCTTTTGTTACCTCGCCTTGGGTAATCACGAATAAAGAAGGTGTAGCTTTCCCAATGGTTAGCGGCATCGAATTCCGAATTCGTGTGAAGACTGCATCCTTTGAGGACTTTGAGATTGACTATATCTCAGCACGGTTTAAGTTTTCAGATAAGCGATTCAATCGTGCAAGTCGCAAGCCTACAACTTAAGTACAGGAGTAACTGATGACGATACAATTGCAACCTCTACAGATCACAGCAATGTGGGACACCATTAAGTTTGTGGCTATAGAGGCTAACGGGGTCAACGTGACGACTGCTGCAGCTTTTATCAGCAGCCTTCTTAGTAACCTATTATCGGGTAAAGCTCAGGTATGGGTTACGATGACAGAAGCAGACGCAGAAGGTAATAGGGAGATGGTCGCTATGACCATTACCTATCTGCAGGAAGAACTACTTTGGAACTTTAATTATTTAGTATTGCATTCAGTTTACGGTTTTAAGCCTATGACTCTGGAGATTATTAACGGAGCTGTGGAAATATTCACTAAGTATGCTAAAACTTGCGGATGCCAAAAAGTTGTGGTTATGACTATTAATGAGCGGGTAGCTAAGTTATTTACTAAGGTAGGCTTTGACAGCGAAATTTATGTACACTCGAAAGACATTTAAGGGAGTCTCTTATGGGCGGCGGCGGTAAAGGTGGAGGAGGTGGCGGAGATACTAGATCAGAAGTCCGCTTTGCTCCTTATCTAGAAGATATTCATAAGTCCTTTCTGACAGGAGCGGGCGCGTGGGACTATAATCTCAAGGCTGCATTTGCTACAGCTTGGGGCGCTAATCCTTATGCAGATCGCGAGGATATTAATATTGAAGACGGGCTACTCGGTCTGGATTACGTTGTGTCAGATTTCCCCAGTCTCTTTGACATGTTCGGAAAGTTTATGGCAGGGCTGGACATCGAAGTTTTATGGACACAGGCTTACGAGCAAGTGTTCAACGGTACTGAGATGGACGATTTGGTAGCGTCGTTTAACCAGAGTACACAAGATAGCATGAATCAAAAATCCCTTCCAATGCTTAATGCTGGGATGCGGGATATAGGTTCTGTTAACTCAAGTGCTTACGTTGTAGGCAAGGCGTTACTAGAAGCTAACCGGCTGAAGGAAGTTACCAAGTTCACGGCTCAGATTAAGTATCACGGTTTACAGATTACACAGGAAAGGTGGACTAAGCACCTGGATTGGAACCAGACGGTTATAGGTTCTTATGCAGAACTTCAGAAATTGTACTATGCTGGCAAGCAAGATTTAGATAAGCTGAATTACACTACTGCGGAAGCAAGCACTTTGTGGGAGTTGAACTTGTTTGAGTACTCCAGAGCCTTGATGGGTGCTTTGGGAGGGGGGTCAGCAACGGCTAAAGGTAATGATCCTTCGAAACTTCAATCAGCTATCGGTGGCGGCTTAAGTGGGGCAGCTACTGGGGCTATGGTAGGTTCGATGGTACCTGGAATAGGCACAGCAATTGGAGCAGGTGTTGGCGGGATGCTTGGCATAGCATCTAGTTTCTTCTAAATAGGAAAGGAAAATAATCGTCATGGCAGGATTCTTGGATTTTTTACAACAGAAGCCTGAGCAGTTTGCAATTATCGCAGATATGCTAGGTAAGGGCTTTGCACCAGATAACCCTTTCGCAGGAATAGGTACCGCTGTAGGTCAGTCTAGCTTGGCTGCTCAGGCTAAGCAACAGCAGCAAGCACAATTGGCGCAACTATTAGGTGGAGGACAGCCTCAAGCTCCTGTAGGCCAAGCTCAACCTCAGAATCTCTTAGGGGGACTTGATCTAGGCACTCTTACAGACGCAACCCAACCAGGTCCTACATCATTAACTATCAAGGCCCAACCTGACGGTAGCCAAGTATCTACTACGACTGGAACGGTAACAGCTCCCGCAGCAGTAGGTGCGCCAGTTGCAGGCCAACCACAGGGGGTAAACCTGACAGATCTTCTCCCTTTTTCTGATGCTCTGGCAGGTGGACAAGTTGACCTGACAGGGCTTACTCCTGCAATGATTTCGCAGATAGCTGGCGACGACTTTAAAGTAGCTCAGCTGAAACGCCTAGTAGCCGGTGACATTGCTGGTAGTGCATTAGCTCAGCAGAAACAGAAGACGGCGCAGCAGAAACTAGCTATGACTGCAAAGCTTAATGACTCACTAATTAAGCATCGCGGCTTGTTAGATCAGAAAGTCGAGCAAGAACTCACTCTGAATGCAGCCAAAGCTCCTGCTGAAATAGCTCAAGCAAAAGCTACTCTTAAGAAAACTGAGGCTGATATCTTAACATCGGCTGAAGCACTTGAGAAATCTGAGTTGGCTAATAAAGCTGAGCAACGTCGGCAGGAATTGACAGCAGCCCTTGGCGGTGATGTAGATGTTGAGGACTTGAGCTTGCAGCAGCAGGTAGAAATTCTTGGGGCAACTGAAGCTCAACGCTTAGCTGTGTCGCGTACTACCTTAGAACAAAAGCGGAGTCTTGCGGATCGTGCAGCGGAGACTAAGGATGTTACCGCAGCTTACAAAGCACTCGCTAAGATTGATGATGACGATGCTACGGTGGAATCGAATATCGCAGCACTGTCGGAGTGGAATGCTAAGTCTCCAGACACAGCGAATATTGGATACTATTACAGTTCTGAGGATCCTTGGGGCTTCGAAGGTCCGGGAGTTAAAACTGTGGAACTGCCAAAGGGTATGTCTATGGGTTGGCTTCGTACACAAGCCGAGACTCAAGGTGTAGCAATTGAAGACATCCTTAAACAATTAGACGATGAGTTAAGAGGAGAGTAATCATGGGTAAACTACTGGAGACGTTCAAGGCAGAGCAACTGTCTAAGGAACAAGAGTCCGGAAGTCTTATCGAAAAGTTTAATCAAGAGCGCCCTCAGTTTGCTATTACAGCTGAGGAGCCTGAATTGTCAGTAATGGAACGTGTACAGAGTGATGCGAATGCCCTTGTTCAAGGGGCGTCTGCATTGCCTGTAGGTATGGCTGATATGCTGGCTTCGGCAGGAGCGGGTGTCACAGGTGCTGATGTACGTGAGGATATCCTCTATAAAGGTGCCAGGGCTATAGAAGAAGGATTGGAAAGTTTCTTCCCGACTGATCCTGAGGTGCCAGAATTTGAGACGTCAGTGGCTAGAGGTCTTGGGCAGATAGGTGCTCAAACTGCAGCAGCCTTTGCATCTGGCGGTACCTCTATGTTATCACAATTCGCAAAAGTACCAGCAGCTTTGGGTATCCCAGGTATGGGAACCTCTGAAGCACTTCGAGATGCTGCGGCCAATAAGGCTACGCCCGAACAGATGCAGACTGCTGGTGCTTGGGGAACTGTTGTAGGTCTAACCGAGTTCGTACCTGTCGGTAGACTTCTTAGCACTATGGATAAGGCCGCTCCTGGATTTAAACAAAAAGCTCTCAATGTACTGACAACCTCAGGGATGGAAGCTTTCCAGGAGTGGTTCCAAAGCGTAGGTCTAAATACCATTGCTAAACTGAACTATGACCAAGAACGTGAATTGCTTGAAGGTGCTGGTGAAGCAGCTGGTGTCGGAGGTACAGTAGGCTTTATTGCATCTATAATTGCTACGACTATTGGCGCCGGTAAAGGCCGTGTTCGAGCTCCTGGCGCACCTGTTGAAGAAGGTGACCTTGCCCCTGAAACTGACGAAGATCTGGTTGATGATGAAGTAGGTTTGGAAGAAGAAATTCCAGCCGAACCTGTTAAGTTAACCCGTCAATTTCTCGCCAAGTTTGATGATGCCGTAGCGACTTGGGGCGGCGTGGAAAATATTCCAGAAGACCATCCACTCTTTGAAGATTACTCTATCGAACAAATCCAAGCAGCAGCTGCTCAGGAAGCTCAAGCACCTAATGTTGCAGCTATTCCTGATAGCATGAAACTTGCTGTGCAGAAAAAGGTAGTTGATCTAGGGAGCTTAGAAGCTGTTGAAAAACTTTACAGTACGGATAGTGCCATTGATACATATGGGCGTCAACTGGCTCAGGAACATTATGGCCCAGGGAAAGATGCCCCTATTGAACCGACTCCAGAAGGAGTTCAGACAGCAAAGGAAATGGACGAGGTTACAGTCGCTCCGGAAGCAGAGCCCGTTATCGAGGCAGAACCTGCACCTGCGAAGGAGCCAAAAGTAGTCCTTACTTCTGAGGAAGATGAAATTGCCTTACTTGAGGAATTAATCCCTAAGGCTACCAAGGCTCAGAAGCCTTTGCTAGAGAAGCGTCTGGCAGAATTGAAACAGCCCCTTCCGTTAAAAATTGACGGTAGAGACATTCGCACCTTTGGATCAACAGAAGCAGCTGAGGAAGACTTTACGTTGAACCCTCGGAGCTTTACATCTGTTGAGCAAGCGCAGAAGTTTGCTGCTAGTAAAGCGGCCGACTTGGAAGTTATCCAGGTAGGGAAGAAGTTCAGGGTTGGTAAAGAAACTGTGATTGATTTCGAGGGAATGGAAGCAGCGCAGCGTATAGACTTTACCGAGGAAGATCCTGCTCTTGGCTATGTGCCTGCTGCAGAGGTTGAGATTATTAAGGTCACACAACCCTTCAAGAAACTTGGAGATGCTTATGTTGCCCCTATTGATGATACTCGCTCTGTCGCTATTGTCAAAGAGGGCAAGCAATACGTTGCCTATCTTGGTACTGCTGAAGAAATCCAACTAGGCATTGCTGAAGATATTGGCGCCTACGGTTCATTACCCAAAGCTCGTAAGGCTCTAGGTGAGAAGACCAAGGTTACGAAAAAGCAAGGTGTCACCTTCGAAGAGATGAAAGAAGGCTTGGAAGCTGAGCTTGAGAAGACCCGTCAGGAGAAACTCGCTAAGCTTATCTCAGAACAGGAAGCTGATCAGGAGGAAGAACATGCTTTTAATGAAACCCAGGAAGCAGAAAGCTTGGATGAATGGGATGATACCGATCAGGAGTACTATGCCGAACGTACACTCGACGATACAGCGAGAGACTTACTCACTATCTTTAGTGATCAGAGAGGGGCAATTGATCCTGAATCCGATGCATCTATCACTGCTGCCCGAAGACGAATTGCAGGAGATACTAAACGACTTCTAGCATTGACCATGAAGGTTAAGTCTCGCCTTACAAAGTACCCCTCTGAAGAACATATCAGAGAGGATGGTTCTATTCGGAACTTCGAAGATGATGGACGCGTAGTTGAGTCTATGTGGAGGAAGTTGGGTAAGATTCTTGATAGTCAAGGTGGCTTTATCGCAGGTGAGGAATCTCCAGTACTTGCCAAAGGTCGGGCATTAGTCAAAGAGTTCTTTGTTAGGTACAATCGCCTACTTGGTAGTCTGAAGAAAATTGCTAAGTCTATTAAGGGTATTGCTCTTCTCAGCAACCGTAGACCCGGTGGAAAGTACACCGATGCAGATCAGAATTACATGTGGGAGACTCTCACTCATGGCATGAAGCAGCTCAGCAAGAGTATGCGTGTGGATGCTAGAGGTGAGGTAGATACCTACATCAAGGATATGGAAGCCTCTAATCGCATTGTCCCTACGCAGAAGAAAGGGGATACCGCAGTACCTAAGCGGCAACGTCCTTGGATTAAAGAGTTGGTACCTCCTGAGATGATGGAAGGTGTTGAGGATCTAGATGCGCAGATGAAGCAAGGGCGTAGTCCTAGTTATGTTTTAGGTTCTATCTTCAGCACAGATAATAACCCCGTAGTAGATTCCTTCGAAGCTCTTATGAGTTTCACTAATAACTTCGCCAACGCACGTACTTGGAAGGCGAGTGTTCTAGACGGGATTACATCATCTCAGAAGATTCTGGAGGAGCGTCTCGATCCTCTGTATAACGAGATTAAGCCTTTGATCATAGCGCGGAACAAGAACGTGCGTAGGGTTAAGAACTTGAAAGCCAAACTGGATGCGACAAAAGGGGAGTCCCAACGTCGTGATGTATGGAATCAGTGGATGAATGAGAAGAAGAAATTGAAGAAGCGTATCAAGCGAGTTAAGGAAGAACTCACTATGCGTTATGACAGTGTGATTCATGAACTAGCTAAGGATCATGCAGATATTCGAATCACTCTGCAGATCGCAGGAGAGTTGCCAGCAGGTGTCACACTGTCTGAGAATGAGCTTGAACGAGCTGGATTGATTCAAGACTATCTCGCACAAACTGGCCAAGACCTCAAGCGTGTAGGTATTCCTATTATCGAAGGCAGGGAATATATGCACAGGATTCTACCTGATCTCCTGAATGATCCTGATGCTGAGGGTTTCTCAAAGAATAGTAACATTCCTTTGATCATGAAGTTCAGGCATCAACAAGAAGATGGACGTCTATGGTATCCATCTATTCATATGATCCTGGATAGTTATGTTCCTTTGGTTGAGCGTAAAGTGGCATTCCAACCGTTCTTGAATCGGTGGAAAGAGTTTGTTGATCAGCTGCCGCCAGAAGCTCATAAGTATATGACAGACTGGATCGGGGCCAACTTGACTTCCAAGCCTCTGACTGCCTTTGATAAGGTCGTGAACAAT
>Ga0209976_10000165_pt1 | contig 47249 bp, 52 predicted proteins | sample SumtaG_FD_182806 | JGI IMG/M metagenome (GOLD analysis project Ga0209976, IMG submission 182806) | Deep subsurface microbial communities from Indian Ocean to uncover new lineages of life (NeLLi) - Sumatra_00157 metaG (SPAdes) (version 2) | ecosystem: Environmental > Aquatic > Marine > Oceanic >... | reverse complement strand
TTCAATTATTGAGCTTGCCACCTCATTGACTGCGGCAATTGGCACGCCTAAAACCCGGCTCACATCCCGCACACACGCTTTGCCCTTCAGTGTCCCGATCGTGGCAATCTGGGCAACACGATCGTGTCCGTATTTATCGCGCAAATAATCGATTATTTCTTGCCGCCGCGAATCTTCAAAATCCATATCGATGTCAGGCAAGTCGATCCGATCCGGGTTCATAAAACGTTCAAACAAAAGCCCGTGTTCTATCGGGTCAACTGAAGTGATACCAAGTAAATACGAAACAAGCGAGCCCGCCGCCGATCCGCGCCCCGGTCCGCACATTATTTTATTCTCTCGAACCCAACGATAAATATCATAAACAACCAAAAAATACGGGATGAATTTTTGTTTTTTGATTGTGTTCATTTCATACGCTAAACGGGTTTTATATTCCTTTGCTATTCTCGATTTTTTTTCGTCACGCATTTTTGCGACAAATTTGATTTTTTTGTCCATTGCGCGCCAAATCCAACCTTGAAAACAAAGCGATTTGAAATAACTCCAATCGTTATCAAACCCTTCACCCAATTCAACTTCTGGTAATATTCCTTTTAAGTAATCGATTTCCACTTTGGCCGTTACACGTTCAGCGAAAGCCATTGTGTTATCAAGTGCCTCTTTGATTTGCCGCTTTGTCAAAAGCGGGTGGCAATCTTCAAACGATCGGCGCATTTGTCCGCGCCTTTTCAAAAAGAACCCATCGCCGTCAAAACGAAAACGCTTTTGATCTGACAAATACTTATGCGTACCAATACACAACATAACATCGTGATGGATTGCATCTTTGCGGCCAACATAATGCGCGTCTTGTGTCGCCAACAATCCAACTTTTCCGCCATACCGTTTTGATAAATTCATGCAATATTTATTTGCAATTTCTTGTTCATCGATTGGATGTGGTTGAATTTCTAACCAATAATCAGAACCAAAGCGATCAAATAATTGATCTGATACCTTAATTGCTTCTTTCTTCTTCCCTGCTATTACTCGATCATTAACAACACTAGCAAGACAACCGGAACCCACCATGAGCCCGTCACCGTGTTTTATCAATGCGTCTATATCTATCCTTGGTTTATAGTAAAACCCGTCTGTGTAGGCCTTTGAGGATAGATAAAAGAGGTTTTTCAACCCTTCGTCGTTTTTCGCCCAAACTGTCAAATGCCAACGGTCCCTAATCCCTTCCTGTTCCTCAAACTCCTTAACCGCGATCTTTGCTTCGGCCTTTTTCATGCCGTCGCTAATAACTTGTTTTTCTTCGTCGGTTAATCCTTTGCGCCGCATTTTTTTTGCAACATAGAATTCGATCCCATAAATCGGGTTAACCCCGTGTTTTTCAGTTGCCTCGTGTAACGCGTGGTAGCCTCTCAGAGTCCCGTGATCAGTAATAGCTATAGCGGGGTTACCCCGCTTCTTTGCGGCCCTTGTATAGGCGTCTATTGTCGCGCAACCGTCCAGTTGTGACATATCACTATGAGTATGCAAATGGACGAAATCGTCTTTTTTAGTTTTCGTCACAAAAACCCCAATTTGTTTTAACCTCTAACACTTTATCAAGAGAAACGTCTAACGTTGCGTTAACATCCCAACGAGCATAACGACCGATCGCACAAATATTCTTTGGCCATTTTGAAAAATCAACACTTTCGCTTTGTAACATGTGACCTTTCAAAACAACCGGATCTTTTATAAAATGCCAATTATCGGGAAAAAGAAAATACAGATCTGAATAAATCCGCTCTTTCCTTTCTGTTGTCAATTCGCCGTTCACCTCTATTGCATAGCCGTTATCAAATGGTGACATCCTATAAACAACACCGCCGATTGTATATGGAGTATAAATGTAATCCCACGCAGCAAACCGATCTGATGAAAATTCAATTTCGGTTTTACAACCATTTTTTTTCAAAAATGTTTTTGGAAATTTTGGTTGAACAAACAAAACGTTTCGCCTAACTGCGTTATAGTAACCAATTTTCCACCATACGATTTTTTTGATTTCCCATAATGGAATAGTAAAAATTAAAAAATCAAAATATATGGTTTCTCCATTTTCAACTTTCAAACTCTTAATACCAATCCCAACCACTTTTGAGAAAACTCTTTTAACCCCGTCGAGATGATAAACAAGACTTTCAAGAAGCATAACAGAGTCTGTTCTGATTGCCTTTCTTTCTGATATTTTTGTGATAGCGCCAAACACTTTTAAAAGCGCTGGCTCAGTCATTGAGTTTTTTAGATTTTTCGGCGGTTCCAATAAACGCGTTTTCCTAAAATGATCGTCATTTAAACGCTCAAGTCTGTTCATCTTACTTTTTTTGAAAAAGTCTTGTCCCATTTTCTCTATTTTATTTTTCAACAAAATGCCATTTTTGACAAAAAAAACCGAATATGGAACGTCAATAGAATCCAACAAAGCACAAAAAGGATCAGTTCTTTGTGTATATTTGTTTTCACCTTTTGAAAAATCTCCACCCAAACGATCTTTTTCTATCACGGTAACATCAGCACACTTTAAAAATTGATGCGCACACATCAAACCGGTTACACCGCCGCCAACAATGACGATCTTGAGACTTCTTTTTTTCATTTCTCGTTAGATTGATGGTAAATCTATTCTATTCTGATTTACCGCTTTTACAAGTTCCTCGCACAGTAAAGCTAGTTTGGGTTGTTTTGCGTCTTTTATTATTGACTTTAACCGTCCCTCTTCTTTGTCTTCTAGCTGAAGTTTGTTAAATGTGCTTTTGGAAACCAATTTTCTAAACTCTTTGGTCGTAAAAGGTAATTTTACGTCAAAGGCTTCGGTTGATGTTTTGAGTTTTAGAACAACCAACGGAAAATCAACCCCGCGATTTGTTTTACACCTTATACCAATGTAATCAGATGTTTTAAGCCGATCGAACTGGTAAAATTGTCCAGTGGATATGATTTGATCCGAAGCGGCAAAAGTCCTATTTTTGAGCCTACTTTCAAAGTCTACTTTGAACTGTTCAAAAACGATCAAAAGTTCGTTTCGTTTGCGTCTTGCACGCCGCGCTTTTGTCATCCGGCTTCGGCGTTTCGCTTTTATACTTGGGCCATCTTTCCTTTTATCTCTGTTTGGATCGACCGCTTTCGTGCGTTGTTTTTTGATTTTTTGACTTGCTTCATCTCTAAGAAGTTGCTCACAAAAACGTATAAAAGGCGCATAACCGTGCTTAGGCACAGATCTATCATCCTCTATTGTCAAATAAGCCGTACTGCGTTTTCTTGTTGTACCTAAATACCGGGTGAAGGCGCCGCAACGCTTTCTAAACACGCAAGGCCCACCGTCACACTCTTGATCGCCTTCTTCATAAGTTCCAAAACACGCTGGTAATTTTTGCTCTTTCAATTTTTTTCTCCATTCCACTTTCTTCTACTCACAATATTACCATCGCTAATTCATATGTCAAGAAAAAAATCGATCATGAATAAGTTTCTTTTAACTTTTGTCTTAACAAATTAACGTTTATGTCAAGAGAAGCGCCCCGCTCGCCTCGAAAAATAACAGCGTTATCAACCGCTTTCTCAACTTGTTCCCCGGTAGCGCTTCCGGGGTCAATGCCGATTGGTAAAGTAGAAATATAAACCCCCTCGAAGACAAACACAAGTTGTTTAGCGACCTCCAAAGGTGCCTTTTTTTCTTCCGGATCAAGCATGATCGTGATCGTTGTATCGCTTGGTAAAGTGGTCAACATTCTGATTTGTTCAGAGTGTAAAACCTTACCACTTAACGCCAATGCGTTAAACCCGTTTTGCGACATTTTGATCACGTCCAAAGGCCCTTCAACTAACACCAAATCACCACCTTTTTGAATCTGTGGCCAACCTAACAAAAGGTGTGATTGAAACGGGCAAACCGGGTTTAGATATTTTGGAAGTTGTTTTTTGATAATAGTGCGCGAAGTAAAAGACTCGCCAATTGGGCAAACGATCGGAATGATAATTCTGTTTCTGTATCGCCCTCTATTGCAAAACCCCAAACCCCAAATGCGCGCTGTTTCTCGTTTAACACCGCGCTCTTTTAGATAAGTTGGAAACCTCCATTTTTTGCGTTCGTAAATTGGCACAAATTCATCTGGCAACAGTTGGATTTTCTCTTCTTTGTCTTCGTCGTCTGTTTCTCTCAAACCCTTTATTTTCTCTATTAGGGTTGGTAGAGTTTCTTTTCTTCTACGCTCTAAAAGATTTTTAAGTAAAAACGCCCTTGCTTGTTGCCAAGTTATATTTTCAACTTCGGCAACAACACCAACTAAATGGCGCCCGCGCTTTTCGCATTTGAAACAAATATAATTGCCTGTCTTAATATCTACGTAAAAAGAAATTGGACTACTTCGGCCGCAAAAAGGACAAACCGCGCTTATCTGCCCAGTTGATCCTTTTTTACAACCTTCGAGATTGGTAAAAACATACTTTTGGATATCGAATTTCATACGTCCAACTCATCAAAGATCATTTTCGCAAAATTACCATCAAGCGGAATTGAAATCCGCGCTTCGCCGTCGCGATATTTTGCAAGATACAATTCAATATAACGGTATTTTGCAAGCGTCGTTGGGTCGTCAATAAAATCTTCATCTTCATCATCATCGATAATAACCCGGGTCGATCTAGTTTTCTTTTCTGGTGTGTTTAGTGTCACCACTAAATCGGCAATCCTTGATTTGTCGTAACTTTCACCGGCGGCTTGTGTTGTTGCAACCTTTTTTTCCCAATCGCGCCCGGCGTGAACGCTTGCCCAAACCGCGTAGCCGTCTTCTTCGGCAAACGCCTTACACTCTTGATAAACAACTGTGTGGTTGAGTCTTGTCGACTCTTGTTTTGTTGTCGGTTGCATATGATCGGGCGAATCAAGTAAAACCAAATCAGGACGAAAACCACAATCGTCAAACGATTTTTCTAACGCGTCTTTTACAGAGTTGATGGTTGGCTTACCAAGTGGAAAACTAAAGATCTCGAAACACTCTTTATGCCTTTTTCTTGCCGACCTTAGTTTTTTGTCTATCCGCCTTCTTTCTTTTTTTGTGAAATCATAATTTTTGAATTTGTTGTAATCCATTCTCAACCAACGCGCATCTTGTCTCATTGCTATTTGGCGCGCTGGCATTTCTAAAGCGAAATAAGCAACTTTGTATTTTCTAACCCGAGCGATCAAAGCTGCATAAGCGAAATTCGTTAACATTGCGCTTTTACCTTGTGAGGTTGTACCCATCACCAAGCCTAATTCACCAATTTGCAACCCGGTAATAATTCGATCTAGTTTTTTTATGTTTGTCGGAACCTTAACAACCAAATCGGGATTATCACGCTGATATTTTCTCTCTATTTGCCTTTCTTCGAATTCTTCAATCCATTTGACACGCGTAAATTGAACCGGGCTATAATCGCGCTTTGTCAATTTGTGAAATTCACTATAAGCACCGTCTATTTGATGTTTTCCAAGCTTGTCAACCGCAAGTTCCATTGCTCTTTGCGCATCAACCAATCTTACAAAATCGGTCAATTCTTCGAGAGTAGAACGCGGATTTTTTGGTTTTAACTTAAATAATTTTCGGATAACTCGAAGATTTTTTAATTGTTCGTCTTTTTCATCAAATGCGTATTTTGCCTTTTGAACAAAAAGTTTTTTTGATGGTAGTTCTTTGTTTTTTGTCCAAACATCAAAAATTATTTCCCAACACCAAGCTAATTCCGAAGTCCCAAAATGATGTGCATTTAGAACCCTAGAAGCTAATTTTGTATATTCCGGTTCTTTCAGCGCTTGCGCTAATATCTCTTTTTCAAATTCAATGTCAAAAACAGGTTGATCCATATCTTCTCAGAGTCCTTGTGCGCCGTTCTGACAGCCGTTGTGCTCGATGTATACCAAACCACACCAAAAGGTGTAAAAGCCGGTCAAAAACCCATTTCCTTTCTCGTCTGAGTCGCTAACACCTCTCTATAGTCTTCACCAACCAATTCCGCCACAAGATACTTACCTTTGAGCACTGAAACAACAGACGATCCATAGGTTTTAGACAAATCTTTATAATCTAAATTCGAACCGAGCAAAACCGGCATAGAATCATCGAAACGCTTTTTTAAAATGCGTTCAAACTGGCTATCGATGAAAGTGGCAGTTTGCTTTCTTCCTTTAACCCTTTGCTCTTTCCCAAGTTCATCGATCGCTAACCAATCACTTGTCAAAAGCAAATCGAGATATTTGGTCGCTCCTTTGTCATCAAATCCGCGTTTTATATCATGTTCAAGTTGCAGCATAGTTGTATAATAAACCGTCTTCCTTTTTTTGATTGCCTGAGTCAAAACATAACTGATAAAATATGTTTTACCAACCCCATTATCACCAACTAAACAAAGCCCAAAACCACGCCTATGAGCTTTATTTAGATTTTCACAATATTTCAAAATCACATTTTTAAAAACGTCAACATTTTGCTTGACACTTGATTTTTTGATTTTCCAAAACTCCATTGGCACACAACCCTCGAAAGCCCCAACCAAAAAATGTTTTCTTTCGTCACTTATGTGTTTTGAAGCAACCCGAGTTTTAAATTCTTCGACCTCTTCTAAATCTCTCATTTTGAAAAATGCGCCTTTGCCAAATATTTGGCGGCCCTTTTTATTTTTTTTGGGATATAAAATAAAGCGCCTTGAGAAATTGCACAAGCGGCGTTCTGTATTTGTAATAAAAATTCCTCTTCTTGTTCTTCAACTCCAAACTTTTTCAAAAGTTCTCTGACTTTTGGATCTAATTCTTTTCCTGAAAACGAATTACCAAAAGACGGTTTTTCTCCTTTGGCGCTCAAATCGCTACAAGCAACAGTCTCAATTGCTTGTTCAGAAGCAACCCAAGTCAACGGCGGTATTTTGAGCGAACCATTTTTAAAATCACCAATGTGTTTGTGCCAATACCGCAACACTTCAAAAGGGGTAATCTCTTTTTGAATACAACGAATTCCGCCTTGTTGGGCATGTTTCATTGAACTATCAGAAACAAGAAAACAACCACGTTTCCCTTGTTCCCGTTCTAACGCCCGTCTATATCTTTGATATGCTATCGCGAAACCATCACCAAGCTTTTTGACCAAAAGTTTTTTTGCTGGGTTGTGCATTGTTAATTTCAAAATAGAAAGCATTTCTTCGCGTTCTTCATCAGTTGGCGAAAACGAAAATGATAATTTCTTATTCTGGGCAACTTGAGACCAATCGAGTTTTTTCTTTTTTCTTTTGGGCGCGCATAGAGACCTACGGTCTCTAATTTCTTTTAACTTCTTAATATTTATTCTCTTCTTCTTATTATCAGAAGATATAGGAGATATAATATGACCCCTATTCTCTTTTTTAACTCTTTTTACCTTCCGCTTTGTTACCGACTTGTCGTTACTTTTCATTGGGGTTTTTCCGATGATATAAAGCGCAAAAAATTTTTCGTGTTCACTTTTTCGACCTTTCGACTATTCGTTACAACAGAGTGCTTTTTGAACTGATTATGAAATGTTTCGGAGTTAAACGCCGTCGTTTTTTTTGACCACTTCTTAACGACTATTCGATAATTTATCGTAAAAAATAAAATCAGAGTAGCGACCTTGTGACTACTCGAAGCGCCTTCGAGTTTTTTATATGTCGCCATTAATCCAACTTATCCTAATCATTCTAATCCACATGTTAACGATAAACAAACTTTTGTTTTCTTTGAATTAAGATTTGGCGCCGAATAAAAACTTCACCCGGCTTTCCTATCCCATTATTCACCGGCTCAACATATTTCATCAAACGAAGCTCTTTCAATACCATAGTCGTTTGTGTTCTTCCTAAATCAAAAAGTCCGGGCAATTCGTTTTGTGAAAATTTTCGCTTGCCTTGAGACAACATTTTGACAAAACAGACAAAAGCCCTTGGCGTCAAAAACTCAGTTGCTTCTTCGATTTCGATCGGTTCACCGTATCTCTTTCTATACTGCCTCATGCCCAGATCATAACCCCACCTAAAATATAAGTAAAGAAAAAAGTTGACTACAGGTCTTTGACCCTGCGAACCCGGATTTTAAAGGCTTCTTCTTCCCGGTAAACCTTCAACCGCTCTTTGGAATGTTTTGCAAAATACTTATTTGTCAGATCGAGAAAGTCTATATAATAAGCTCTCATTTTACCATCAGAAGGGGTCAAATTTCTCATTTTTTGAATTGTTGGTTTTATGTCTTTTCCACCTTCGGCGTTTATCACAACAACTAATTCTGGAATATCGATTCCTTCACTTAATACAGTCCCGATCAACACTTTGACACCGCCGCTTGTGAAATCACCAACTTTATTTGTTCGTTCCCCGCTTGGATCTTTACTTGTGATTGTGTGGTGACTGATTTCCGCTTTGTCGAAAAGCTCTGATAGAATTGCAACTTGATTAAGTCTATTTGTTACAACCAAAACCGGTTCACCGCGCTTTACAAAGTGTTTTGTAATTTTTGTTATTGTGCGATTTCTGTGTTTGTTTTCATAAATAGCACGATTTAAAACTATTTGGCTCCAACCCTTACCAAGTAAATCCGGCTTTTTGATTTTAAATAACCAAATTTCTGGAGCAACCAGATACCCCAATTTGACTAGTTTTGACGTTCCAATACTATATCGAATATTTCCACAACACGCTTTTAACCAGATCGCGCCCTTTTCCCACTGTTCGGATCGATCGGGATAGGCCGTTGCTGATAAACCTATCTTATAACGCGCGTCAAAATCCATCATACCTTTGTGCCACGTTTCAGCAGTTAAGTGATGCGCTTCATCAAATATAACCAAGTCGTAACGCCCTGTAAGCTCTTCCCAACGCTTCGCCGCGTCTTTGTCTGGCTTCTTTTTCTCTTTACCTTTTTTCTTTATTGGGTGTCCGGCTTCTTGCAACCTCGACAAAGTTTGGGCCATTGCAACCGTTATATTTTTTTCTCTCCAAATACCGTCGCCGATCAAACCAACATCTTCAAAAAGAGATTCTTCAAGGCTTTCTTTTGTTTGATGTAAAAGCATTTTGCTTGTAACAATAAACAAGGTTTTGACAGATAAAAAATTTATTATCCAAGCGACCGTTTTTGTTTTCCCTGAACGGATCGGCATTTTCAAGATCCCACTACCTTGAAAAGTGCCAGATTTGAAAAACCGTTTACAAGCTCTTTCTTGATATGGTCGAAGTTTTATCTTTGTATTCCAAGCGTACCAAATGTGTTCAACCGCTTTTGGAGATCTCCTGTTTTTCGTATCAACTTTATAACGCAAGTTGAGTTTATCAAGTTCAGACATCACATCTTGTAAAAGCCCAGTTGGAAAAAAGTAACCTCTTTTTTTACTGAATTTTAAAAGTTTTTCGCGCCCGTCCCAACGTTTATCCCTAAACGCTGGCGAAAAATACGAACCGGCAACTAAATATGAAGTAACATCTTGTAATAATTTGACAATCATACGATCGGCATTTTTGATTGTTGTGTATTTGTTCTCAACTTTTAAAATCAACTTTTTTGTCATTCGATTAGCTTACTCGTTTTTTTTACCTTTTGTCAATTTTTTTCTTGACTTATGTTTTAGAACTGGCATAATGGACACTACGACCAAGTTCATTCCCAACCTTGGCACCCTGGCGACTTGGTCAAACCTCACCCCCCGTAAAAGTCGCTAGGGTGCCTCTATAACGGCCATTTTTTCAGGGATAGGTAAGACTATTGGGCGACAACTACGGCGCCCGCAACAACCGCCACAAGCGCCGTGATAGACCACGGGACCCAGCCCCATCGATCACGATCATAACGAGCCTTTTCAGAGCTCATGAGTAGATTATGAGTCGACTCAAATGCACCCTTGTAGGTGTTACCGCGTTCATCGGCTTCGAGATAAAGACCTTCCCATCGATCGGCATTATCATTCAAAAGCTCGATCTCTTGATTCAGCGTCAAAATTTCGGCTTCTAGTGTTATCATGTAGGCCCAAATTGTGTGATAATCGGTGAAAAGGTGGCCTACTTTTTGACCATTTTTTGGGGTGAAACAAACAAAGCTTGCGCCCGTCACATCTTTGACTGTGATCGCTTCGGGTTCAAATTGCTCTGAAGGCGGTCTAATCGGTGTCTGTGAGCCTTCTTCGGCGACGGTTGGCATTGATTGCATTAACAACACTACCAGCGTCAGAAGCGCTGTCAATCGTCTCATGTTCGTCCTCATTTTGTTTCATCCCATCCACGCGCCCTTTTTTAAGGTCTGCACGTCGCTCTTTCAGTTTTTTAATCTTTTTGTCGTTGCGCTCAACAGCTTCGACGGTTTTTTTCACGTCTTCTTTGTATTCGTCTTCTAGCGCGTCTGTAACGGCTTGTAACGGTCCCGATTTTGGGCCATGGCTCGGGCTAGTCAACCGCGCCAAAACCCACCAGATCGCCGCCAGAACCACACCAAGAACAATGAAAACAAAAAGTATCACCCTCAACCATTTTGGTTTCGCTTTGTACCACTCGATTACCGCTTTTGGTTCAAAACTCATTTTGCGCCGCCGCTCTTTTTTGGTTTGATTCCGATCAAAGATCCAAACTTTTGGCGGATAGCCGATGGGATCGCTTTACGACAAAGATGTGCTGTAAGAGCGGCAACAAGACCAAACATGACCGGCGTTTCAGTTTTAATCGCCGGAACAAATGCGCCGCCGATACAAACCGCAACCAAAACATAAGTTCCCAAGTTTTTCCAAAACCAAGTCGAGTTTAGTTTTTTCTTTTTGCTGATTGGAATCAAACCGATAAATGTCATAACCGCTGTTGCACTTAACACCAAACCGATAAACGATTTTACATCAATTCCCCAAGCTTCCATTTTTTACCCTTTCGTTATTGCGCCGCGCCTTTCCCCTTCAGTTTCAAGCAATAGACGTGTGTTTTCATCAATTCGGCCGCCCATTTGTGACAACAAGTCTTGTGTTCGTCTGAGATCTTCAGAAAGTCTTTGGACTTCGGTTTTTAGTTGAGATTGTTTTTCTCTTTGTCCGCGCAAATTGTTTGCGATCCTCGCTTCGATACCGGTCAAAGTTACTTCACCTTTTAAAACCGAGACTATATATTGATCTGGCGTTTGTTGTTCTGTTGACTTGTCTGGGGTATCATCAACGACCAAAGAGGGTTTTTTCGTTTTTGATCTGCTGCTCATTTCTTAACCTTTCGTTTAAACGCGTTTTGCGTCGAACAGTGGTTATTTAGAGTTTTTCTTTTGTGGCAATTGCCGCCTTTGCATCTTGCCAAAGTTCGGCCGCCGTTTTTGTGAAGTCGACATTTTTGAACTTCAGCGGTTCGGATCGTTCCCTCATGTCGCCGTCTTCGATCTTGTATTCGGCCCACAATTTTGTCAAACCAGCCGAAATACCCGATGCAACTAAACGAAGAGTCCCAATTTCGCGTGCCATTTTCACAGCTCCTTTCTAAGCCACACCTTCGGCTTGTTTGATTTCAACTAACGCAGCGGCGAAAATATCCGCAACCGGTTGGTTTGGATCGAGATCGTCAATCTCGAAGATTTGTTGTTTCTTTTCGGCCTTGCCCGCTTTCACAATATAAGACACAAAAGCCTTATCTGGAAACGAATTTTCCGGCTCACCGGAAAGAAACAAAGTCGTGTTTTTGAGCTTTTTCTGTGCCATTTTTTAATCTCCTTTTCGGCTTTGTTATAGCTCATTTAAACATACGGTTTTTACACCACCAATGATAGATATTTTTATACTATTTTGTCTTAAAAGTTTCAACCACATTTTATCAGGTGGGCTGAATTCACCCATATAAGGAATTGGGTAAACCTCCAAAGTTCTTACTCTGATAAGACAACAAGAAAAATCTTCGTTTTTTGTTAAAACTACTTCGGAATCAACTTCGACCATTTTTTGAAATTCTATTGGTGTTAAAACAACCCCTTCACCTAAAATAAATAACCGATCGAAATTGTTTGTTTTTGCGTGTTTGATTGCTCTTTGTAAACCTCCGATTTTTTCTTTTAAAGGTTCTTCAGCCCCTTTAGAAACCCCGATCGAAAAAACTTCAGACTCTTTTAACGATCTAACCAAAATGTCAATTGCGTCAGAATACCTTCCAAAGTATTTTGTGTTTTCAGGGTCCCAAAAATTTACAATTAGAAGTTTCATTTGTTAAATTGGCATAGTTACCGCTTCTAGTTGAGCAATTCTTCCTAGCGCCTTTTTATGTTCTTTGTGAAGTTGTTTTATCGCACCGAGCAAAAACGTAATTGAGTCACCCGCGTGCAAAAAGTGATCGCCCTTTGTTGGGTCTTTCGTTCCCAACATCGGCCAAGGTATTGTATTTGGATCGGCCTTTTTTACAATTTTCGTTTTGCCATTTTTGACAATTGTGACAGTTTCGTCTGTTGGGGCATATTTTGAAATCAACCTTAAGTCATCCACATCATCAAAAGTCGTAAACGTTGTTTTGTAATACAGGTTATTAGTATAAACGTTTTCCCAATAATAAGTATCATCTCCTAAACTATAAGAATCTGTTATTTTTGGAAACATTGAAGAAGCCATACCACCACTTCCAGGAGTAGTGTTGATTAGAATCTCACCAACGGAAAGTTGACCCGAAACCCTTATATAATCCCAAGAATACGATATACTCCCTAGATCGTAAAAATTTGTATCTTCTGGTAAAACATCAGAACCAACACCAAACCCTGTCCCACCTGTTGCGTCTAAAACGAGTTTATCTATATTAGCGATTCCCCCTACCCAAAGATCGTCCCATGGGAATGAAAACGAACCCAAATCATAAGTATTATCCGCTTCCGGCAAAACATCAGAACCAACACCAAACCCCGTTCCACCTGTTGTGTCCAAAACAAGTTTATCGATATTAGCGATTCCAGTTACCCAAAGATTTTCCCATTCATAGGAAAAGGAACCCAAATCAGAACCGCCGTTTGCCACCGGTTCGAAATCAGTTGTACAACCGCTATCCAGACCAGTATTTATATCCAAAACATCTAAATAGAGAATATCCCAATTATAACTTGAATCGCCAAGGGTCAAATCCAAAGCGCCCGGTCTAAAGTCAGAAATACAACCAATACCAGATGAACCGCCATCGAGATCTAAAATCCTCGCATCAACTATTTTTGCTTCGATTTCATCCCAACGATAAGAACTATCTCCAAGAGTCCAATGATCCGTTTGTCCAGGTTGACAATCGGAATCAATACCATTAGGACCACCACCACCAGAAGCGAGATAAAGAACTTTGATATGGCCTTCATTCCAACGATAAGGAATTGAACCAAAATTACGCGTATCGTCTGCATTTGGCAAAAGGCCGGTTTCAACCCCGGTTGTTGTAGAACCGGAATCGTCAACTTTTAAAATGTTAAACGCCCCGCGTCTAGATTCAACATTAGCCCAACGTGCTGTTAAAACACCAAGGTTGAAAGTGTTGTCTGTTGTTGGATCTAAAGTGCTATGAACCCCTGCAACTGGTGTAGGATCATTATAAGTCAATTCTAAACGATTATCGATAAAAACAACACCAACATGAAGATTATCCCATAAATAAGATGAATTGCCTAAATCTACCGATCTACCTACGGTTGGTACAAAGTCAGTAACACAACCTTCGCCCGACGTTGCAAGAAGTGAAAATAATTCGAAATAACCATCAATGGCGTTTACATCATTCCAACGGTAAGTTGGAATTCCAAGATCCCACATATCGGTTGTTTCTGGTACAAGTCCACTCCTGACTCCGGCCCCGGTTCCAGAATCATCAATCGTTAAATTGTCAATATCAGCCCAAACGCTATAAAGCTCACCAAACCAATAAGTACTATCTCCAATAGCCCAAGCGTTATGTGCACTCGGTTCGATATGTGACATAACCCCGCCGCCCGGTGCAGTTCCGTTTAATACAAAATCGTTACATTCGACTTTGCCGCCAAACCAACCATCAGCCCATTTTTTACCAGTTGCCCCTATATCCTGCGCGTTGTCCGAAACGGGCAGAAAGTCACCACTCATCAAAAAGTCAACCGTATGGATTTCAGACCATTGGTGTGTTGCCCTTCCTAATTTGTATGTTGCATCAACTTTGGGCCAAAAATCTTGATCTAAACCGTATATCAAAATATCAGTCCAGTTGTGGTCGATAACTTTTTGATCGTCGTAATTAAACAAGCTTGGTGTACCAGCGTTCCCCGTTATATAACCAACATAACAATACCCCGCTTGAGTTCTTAAATCGGTATAGCGTTTAACTGTTGGACCTGGACAAAAAACTGTGTAAACATCTTCTTCTGGGTTAATGGTACCTTGACCTAAATCGCCAGTTGTCTGAATATAATTTTGCCCCCCACTATAGAAAACTACGCATTGTTCAATCGCAATCGATTCATTTATTGCGCCAGAAGCAGGAATCGTTTTATAAACCAAAACAATGCGCCCCGTATTATCAACCCCGGTTTCTAACACACTATCAACACGAAAATCGATCGTCCCATCACCATTATCTGTAACACTATTTGGGTTAGCCGATTCCCCAATTTCATCCCTAAATGAAACATATTCTGGCTGTCCATGATCTGGGTTTATTTGAATCCCAACCGGATAAGAGGCATATTTCAAACCAACATAATAAATAATGGTGTTTAAATTCTCAAATTTTACACCGGCCGAAAGTGAATTCCAATATTCAAGAAAATTGCCATATCCATCACTAGCAACAGCTGTGTTTCCTGGTGGTGATTCTACAATTTCAAAAGAGTTTGAACCATCACCGGCCATAACAACACCTTTTGGATGAAAAAAGGCGGAAGAATATTGTTCACGGTTTGATTCCGTAACACGTTGAAGCAAATATTGTAAAAATCTTTCTTTGAAATCGGCAGTCCCCAAAACTCTTTTTGAAACAAAGTTGGTGTATTCTAATCCAGTGGACATTTTTATTTCTCCTATTCGTTTATCCCAACTTCTTCGGTTTCGAGCGGAAGTTGAAACATTTCTACTTCATCAATTTCGATCGTTGCGTTTGTTTCGTGCCAAATTGCCAAAGTCCCATTCATAGTCGAATTATAAACCGGCGTATCTTGTAAAACAAGATTGTTATCGACATAAATTTTTCTACCATCGGGAAATTGTTCGTCAACTCTGATACTATGCCATTGATCCAAATATAGTTGACCCCAAGGACTATAATCAACAAATTGTTCATTTGCTATACCACCGCCACCAGAACGCGTTTCATAATAATGAATGATATTATACAAAGGAATCAATGAAATACGGAATCCTTTAATACTATCTGAACTTTGGCACCAAATTACACCGGCGTCGCCAGGAGCAGCCAACTGGTTAGGAATATTTATTTTGATTTTCCAATATGCAACTTGTTTAGTCCAACCATCGGCCGTCGTTGGTAAACCTTCTTCGGCCCAAATTTCTTCGAGCATATCAGGATTGATCAATTTACCAGTTCCATTTGATACAATCAGATCCGCAATATCACCACCGTTTTGAATGTTACGCCATTTTTGGGCATCACCTTCAACAGAAAACAAATCCATAAAAGATAAATATGTGATTGTATAGCGTTCACCGGTTGGTCGCATCAACTTGACAAGATTTTTAACCAATATTCGATCAAGAGTATTTTTTGAATCAAAAATTCTCAAATTAGATCTATACTCGTTATAATCCGGTGGACCGGGCAAATCGATTAAATGAATGTCGTTGCCGATATGGTCTTCTGTCATTTGACCAACATCTAAAAGCCAACGATAATAAAACCAATTAAAAATTCTCGATTGCGCTTGTGTTGTAAGACTTATTACGTCAACAAGTGCATCCTCTGGTCCGCGTTTTTTCCAAAGCACAACAGAAATAGAAATCAACCGGCGCAATACATCAAAGTCGAGTACTTCGGTAATCCTAGTTAAATTTCCAGTCCAACCAACAATTGATTGTACATAACGTAAAAACCTATCTTCAACGATCGATATATCCCAAAAATCTTGTATTTGAAAAATTTGCCTTTGTGTTGTTTCCCAAATTGCTTGTGGACCTTCCAAAAAGCGTTTAAGCGGAAATCCCTTTTTTCGGTCTTCATCTCTAATAGAAGCAATGATAAACCGATACATATCGAGATTTAATTCTTCGGCAGTAGGAAGATCCGACCACCCGATCCCTTGGTTTTCCCAATTTGGGATATTTAAAACGTTATATGCGAAATCTACAACTTGAGTTTGTGGTATTGGCATTTTTTATCCTATGGCGGCCCCATTGCATGAATGCGCAAAGTGTAAAGTTTTCCCGGTTCTTGATCATCTGTTACCAAAAGCACCTTGTCGGCTGCAATATATGAAACAGAACGAACTTGCAACGGCGGACTAGGATCCCCCTTTTCAACCAAAAATTCATAATAATCAGTATCGTTTATCGCAGCGTTATCTAACATCCCTTCACTAAAAGTAACAACCCAACTGTTTTTACTTGAAGCGATAACAGAATTGACAATCGGATTTCCAAAAGCTGGAAAAAGACTTGTTGGTGCCTGAGTATCATCCATCGGAGCATGATCCAAAAAACCGATCGGCCCTAATACAGAAAGTGTATATAATTTAAACCCTGTCATTTCGGTTGTGAGTAAAGTAACGAACGTTGGATCAACTTCGTTTTCTGGTTCTACCAACAAAACATTAACACCAACACCGTCCACAGGTGGTGTAATAGTGTAATTTGACGAGTCAATTAGAGCCGAATTGTATTTCATCCTTCTGTCAAAGTAAACAACTACAGAAACAGGTTGGTTGTCAATATTGACAACACCGGTTGGTGAAACAACTTGGACTTTAGTTGTAAAAACAGCAATTGCGGTTTGCTCTTGATCAACCCTACCTCTCACCATATGAGTGATGCCACCGCCGCCCAATGATTCGGTTTCGACTTGTGGATCTGTAATTCCGCCCGCTTGTATAACTTGACCAGTCATTTTTCGCCTATGTGTTTTTAAACCTGAAAATCAATTTATCAGGGTCAAAAGAGAAAATGTCTTCTGTGCCAATTGTTTTTGGTTCTGGCGCACCGGTTAGTCTGTTTGTTATTAACCCATAATCATACAACTCGAAAACGCTGGGCGAAATCTCTACTTCTAAAGTCCAATGTGAAACCGTGCCCCAAGGGGTAGATGGACCCGATTCGATAAAATCAATAGCATCATCGTTTTTGACATAAACGTCTGTCAATGGACTTCCGATCTCCACCATTGAAAAGTCATCGGTTGTCAAACTGACCGGCGCATAATTTCCGCCCGGATTTGTGATATTTCCACCTTCTATATTTGGTGGGGTTGAACTTAACCCGATTTTAATATTAACGGTTGGAGCCGATCCGCCCCACAATGTATCGAAAATCACCCATTGGTTGTATAGCGTAAACATTACGACGCCCCTATTCTACTGGTGGAAATTGTATCTTTAATTCATTTACAATAAACCAAAAATAGTCACCAGTTAAAACGTTTTTTGTAGTCGAGTCACCGGCCGCGTTTGTTATCGGTCCAAAAAACTTTGGTGTTCCCGATTGATATAAAACGAACCACCCAATAACACCCCAACCCGCTGTTGCTTGTGGAAATTGAAGTTCATTGACATTTTCAACAGAATCACCCGCGACACTTAGATCCCATTCTGCGTCAGTGTTTGCAACAGAAATACGCGCATAACTTCCCCCAACCGGTTCTGTTATTCCCGTCCCATCACCGTTCGGTTCTGTTGTACTTAAACCAATTTCAATTGGGGTTCCCATTTTTGTTGCGGAACTGCCAAAATAATCGGCTAAGATTGCGCCTTTTATCGCGTTAAAAAATGTCATTTCTACCTCTTTACGGTGTTATAACCGTAATATTCAAAGTACCAGCGATCGGCAATTCTCTACCTTGTAAACCAACATCACCAAAAGGTGTTGTAATAACAACTTTTGTTATCGAACTATCGATCCCGAAAATCTCAGAATTCAATCTTGAAGGGTGAATAGTTTCACCAAAATCCCAAAGATAGTTTATCCCATCTTCATCTTTTGCTTCCGGTTGTAAAATTTGAGATAAACGATTTTCAACAACCGCTTGTGTCACATTACCATAAACCGTTGCTGTAACATCGATCGCTTTTTGTGCGTAATTCGTTGATGTTACTTCTTGATTTGCAACCAAGTGTTTTTCAACCGGTGGATTTGCAAATTGATCTCCATTAAAGTACAAATCAAGTGCCGCTAATTGAGCACTAGAAGCGAGCCCGCCGCCCGCTGCAACAACAACCAATTCAATCGTTTTTGGGCCAAAACCCTCTTCAATCGCTTTTGCCCTACTAAACGACGAAGCGCCCGCGCTATCGATAAAATTTTCTGCCAAATAAACAACATCATCAGGACTAATTGCAACGTCTTTAACTCTGATCGAAGCCGGGCCTTCAATTTTTACAATTTCTAGTGATTCTTCGGTTGCCCCTTCGGCTTCTTTCCAACCGGTTGCGCCCCGTGGATTCCAAATTTTGTTGATAAAACTCAAACCAGTTTTATCGATTGAAATTGCTTCATAACCAACATTGCCGTTTGTTTCGGCACCATAGCGATAAGTAATTGCGATATTCCCCGCGCCAACTGGGGGAATTAACCCTTTGCCATCACCACCAAAAACAACCGTTGCTTTGTCATTTTCGCCAAGTTTAATCACATAATGTTTCGAACCACTTTCACTAGCTAAAAAGTTGTCAACCCGCACCCAAATATCACCATCAACCGTTAAAGTTTCGCTATTCCAAAGAAAATGTTCTTTTGCAGTTAGAAAAGTTTGACCTTCCAAACCGATAGAAGAACCAAGCGGGTTTTCAATAATTGTTCTACCTTGTGTTGTAGATCTCAAAAGATATTGTTTTCCGCCGTCCATTCTAGTTTGTTGAAAAACCATCACCGTTGGCGCTGCAACCGAAATGATTCTATAACGAAACCAATAAGCGGTTTTTCCATCGATTGTTGCTAGTGCCCAATCTTGTGAAAGCGTTTGTGGTAGATCATAACTTATCTCTTGTGAAGGTGATTGGAATTCTGGACCTGTATCGGTAACGTCAAGCTCAGTCCAATCAGAGCCGATCGTATAGTCATCCACGTCCGTTGAAGGTGAAGACTGACCTAATAGCCCGGTTGTTGTAGCAATGTTGTATGAACCGTTCCAAGTACTATAAACGTCTTCGTAAGCTGTTGTTGTATTCAACTGAATTCTAACAAGTGTTGTTCTCCTGTCCGCTGTCCCTAACAAAGAATTCACGTTTAATTCAAGAGTTGCACCCAAATTCGTTACACTTGTTGGAGAAATTTTTCTAAAATTACCGTCGTAAAACTCATAAACGCCGTTTATACCAGAAAGCCCACTTGTCAAAGTTACTGACAATTTCGTCCACATAGCGTGCTTATGACCCCAATAAATAGCGTCTTTTGCTTCCGGTGTAACCCAGGGTTGCCAATCATCGCCGGGCGTCACAGCGCTATTTGCAAGCGTTGTGAAGTCTGTAAAAGCGCCCGCTTCTTCGGCCAAAACGTGACTGTGTTGATCTGTTCGATCAACGGTCAAACCTTCTAACGCTTCAAAATAAACCGGTTCCAAAGTTGTTGTTTTCTTTGTTGCTACTTGCGCCCGTTCAGTGATTATTTCGACGGCCGTTGTCAAAATCAAACTCAACTCATAAACAACATCAACTTGGGCAGGTGTTGCAGGAGACATTTCATAATCAATTAAACGCAACATGTTTCGAACGTTTTCAGCTATCTTTGCAGTTGGTAAAGTATTTTCATTTGCCAAAGTATCCATTAAGGTATTATTCAAATGTCCAACTAACGCCATCATACGCATTAATTGGATCGACGGTTCAACGTCAGACTCTTCTGTCAATTCTGGCAAATTGATCCGTTTATATACGATCAACGCTTCGAGAATTTGAGCGTAATAAAAAGACGCATAGTTAAAATCTGGGATCGTTATCGTGGTCATTTTTTACACTCCTGAACTAAATTTTTGTTCATAAGTTTGCGGTTGATCACTTTCTAAATTCAAATACCTAAAACTTAAAATCATGTTACCATTAGCAATATCTGTTTCATCCCATTGTACCGTATCTGACAAAAGCTTAAACCTTTTTTGAGTCTCCAAAAATTCAAACAGTCTTATAATCCGTGTAAAAACCCTTGATCGCATCAAAGGATCGGCAATATCAAAAATCATATCGATACCAAGAGTTATGTTTTGTTGAAACGCGTTTTCGTTATCACCGTCTGAAAGATATGCTGAAATCACTTGTCTATCGTTCTCGTCGCCTTCAATCGTTGAAATTCCGCCCGTTGCGCTGGCTTGAAATGGTATTTTTAAACCCTTTGGCATAATGTCAACCTCACAATATCGGAACGGGTGTCCCACTTGGCGGCGGTGGCCCTAATGTTGCTATTCCGCCCAACTGTATTGGATGTAAAGCGACTGCGATTTGAGCCGCCGCCGCTGGCAATCCAAGCGCCGCGTCTTTGTTGCTCACAAACACAGGATTAAGCGCCGCCGCTATTCCGCCAAGCCCGGTTGGCGGTACAACCGCGATCAAAACCGGCGCCGTTGTCCAAATTAGCACGAAATCAACCGCCACTTGCCCCCAGAACGCGATAATTCCCGCTTGAATAGCGGCGGCCGCGTCAACATTTGCGCCCGGCATAGCGGCTTTCAGGGCGCTTGTCGAGTTTGTCAAAGAATTTGGGTTTGCCGGTATCGCCGTTACCACGGAATCGGCAAAATAATTTTCAAAAGCTGTTGCAAAATTATCGATCCCTTCAACCTCGGTTGCCACTGGCGCCATAGCTTCGAGTTCAGTCGCTAATTTGTTTGCAAGTAAGACCATAACACCTCAATCAATAGGGCACGCTGGGAAGCCAGGCGAACCCGGTAAACTCGGGATCGATGGTAATCCTACCCCAGGGATAGGAAGGCCTAGAGACGGCAAATCCGGCGCCCCTGGGGGCAAAATTGGCGGAATCGGCAAGCTCGGGACCGATGGGATACCGATTCCGGGAATCGGCAAGCTCAAACTTGGCAAATCCGGCGCCCCTGGGGGCAAAATTGGCGGAATCGGCAAACTCGGAGGTGAAGGTATTCCGATCCCCGGAATCGGCAAGCTCAAACTTGGCAATGCTGGGAAATTGCATTTAGTCACCAATAAATCCGTTTTGACTCAAACAGTTTAAAATAATACTCATTAAATGAGTAGGAACACCCGTTGGGCCAAAAGCACTTGGGTGCATATGTAAATCATAAACCGAATCTCTAAACGTATCTCCTTTGATTATTTTTTCGGTTGCCCCTTGTAAAAGGTGAACGGTGCCCGTTTCAAGCGAAGCATCATTACCCATTACAACAACATTACCTTGGCTTATAATTTGGATAACACCGTCTTTTAGTTCAACGATATTTCCGCTTTTATCGACCATACTTAGGCCGTTTTCGCTCATTGTCAAATAATTGCCATGTTCTTCAACAAGTGTCGTTGCGCCGTTTTCAGCGTCAAGGTGTAACATCGATCCGTTTTTATTTGCGATCGTTATATTTCCCTTTTCGTCAAATGCAATATAACTATAACTGTCTTTTTGTTTCCAAGTCAGACTTATTTTTTGACTCCCATCCGTATCATCAAAAAGAAGAATGTGTCCGTTAGGCGTTGCAAATCCACGCCGTTTTCCGTAATTCGTTTTGAATTCTTCGTTTATCGGCCTTGGTTCGCCGCCCTCAACTTCTTCATCGGTCCAAGCCCGTTTTGACCAACGCAATTGCATGTTTTCGACCGAAGATTGACCAAAACTTTCGTCTTGTCCATCACCTGTTAAAACCTCGATTTGGACAATTTCGCCCGGATCTGGAACAATGAACCAACCCCACTCTAAATTTGGAGTTACCCATTGCGGAATCTCCGTTTCTTCATCGCCCAACAAATCAACACAAGCAACCTTTATCCGTCCCCTTTTTTCCGGATCGTTGTTGGTCATCACTGTTGCATCATATTTGTCAATTGTCATGGTACCAACCTTCGACAACTAAAATTGCACTTATATCCGTTTTCCCCAAAAATATGTTTAACTTTACTAAAATAATATTCACCGTCATAAGGTTTCGACGTGTTCTCGATCTTGTGTTTTTGACGCGCCATTAAAGTTTCGGTCCCAATACAACTACCAGAAGCCATGACAAAATTTTCTCTTGTTTTTCTAAACCATTGTTCAGCCCAAAATCTTGCTTCTTCTTCATCTTTAAACCGTTTACCCGAAATAACATCAAAAGAAAAGTTGCCGAAGAAAAGTTTTATGTCACTACCGCTTGTAAATTCGCCATTAACTTCAGAATCCGGATCACCTAAAACTTCAATATCCGGTGCCGCGTTATTTTCTTCTTCAACCTCAACCTTTATCACCTTGCCGTTTTTTCTGTCCTTGACAACAACTTTGATTTTTGTTTTTGAGCCTTTTATCAGTAATTCAGGTCTAAAACTCAATAAAGACGAGTTATCACCATCGTTATACCTAAATGTATATTTCTTATCTTGTTCAACCAATGTGTCAGGATCGCGAAAATGCAAAGTCCAAACGCCTTTTTCATCACCATCAACCCAAAAAGTATAACCAGTCGTATTAGCTAAACCTTGAACAAATTCATAATCTGAAACACCAACACGTTGTATAAAATCGTGCGGTTTATCCGGTGTAGGATTGATTTTAATTTCCATGCCATAGCGCGTTGCAATTTCGCGCACTGCATCACTGTATTTGTGATCTGCAAAACGACGCTGTTTTGATTTTTCTGGCGAATTGTCTCCCAAAACAGAATCTTTTGTATAACCGATAACTGACAAAGTTGGTTCGCCAGATTCAGGAAAAAATGGGATCGCTTTTTGTATTATTGTTCGTCCAATATGAGTCAACGGCTCTTTGTAACCGCCAAACAAAGAAGCTTCATTTCCAGGTTGAAAAATTTTCGCGTTTGAAATAACGCTTTCTGGATTTACACAACGAAGATGAAACACATCTGCCATTCCATCGGTACTTTCATAATCAACATAACGAACAAACGGTTTTATGTTGTCGTCAACTACCGTGCCAGCAACAGCTATTGAAAACTTCGGCGCAAAAGTGGCTTCATTAACACCGCCGCCGCCAAGATTTGGAACATCAACCATTATATTAAATGACTCACATAAGACTCGTTTCTTCGTTCAAACATGTATAACCGCAATGTTCTTTGTGGGGTTTCTCTTTTTCCAAAAGCGGTTTTAAAAGTTTCGCTCGTTTGTTCAATCCTTTCTGTTCTTATCGCTTCAATGGATGGTAATTTGACAATATCACCAACTTGCAAATTTGGTTTTTCAGGGTGTCTTTTGCGGATAATGTCACCCATTTCAGCCGATCTATATTCGCGCCAAGATAACATTTCATAATATTCTCGATCTTTCGCTCTATGGTAACGAGTCTCGCCCGCTTCTTCGCCTTCGAGACTGTAAGCTTGATACCTCGATAAAGTTATTGCACATGTTACATGGTGCATTTTACCCAAAAACGTTGGTTGTAAAAACGTTTCTTGGACTTTATCGATCGTACACGAACCCATTGAAATATGGCCGTCACCAACTGAAAAAGAACAAATGGGTGGCCGTGCTAAATCTTTATTGCGTTTAACCCAACTTTCCAACAATGCAACGGCCTTCTCAGGTTCACCAAAAAGCATATCGTGTTTAAAAAACACCGCGTTAAACGTGATTGTATCGATTTCTCCAGAAATATACTGTCTAAAAGGGATGTCTTGATTAAGAGCCGCGCCAGTTGAATATTTTGAACCAACCGTTTTTTGAACTTCTTGCGCTGGAAATTGACCTTGGATTTCCGCATTCGGCTCATCTTCGTTTTTGATAAAAAACGATCGTCCTGAAAATAAAGTGTCTAACAAGCCCATTTTCTACCCTCGTGAAACCGGCGCCGCACCATGTTCAAGTATCGCTCTTTTTTGCCACGGTGTTGATTTAAAACCGGCTCTTTCTTGTAATTCAACTTTGTGTCTACCAGAAGCTAAATTGACATCTTCGCCAGAAACACAAAGATTATTTTTAATGTCTAATGTTCGTTTATCTTCGAGTAAATTTTCAACTTTGACATCGATCGGCGCTTGTGCTGCGGCTTCTTTCTTTGCCATCATCGCCGCAAGTTCTTTTGCGATTGAAGTCGGGTTTAAATCCGCCCCGGCCGCTTCCCTTGCATTGACTATATCACGCCGCATTTGATCGATTTCTTCTTCTCGCCTTCTCTTTTCACCTTTAACCGTTTTCACTTCCCCGAAACGCCCGCCCAAATCAGCGCCCGGTTTAACAACCAACTCTGTTTCAACAATTCCAAAGCTTGCCATTTGTTCGGCACGTGTTTTAAAAGTTTTTTCTGTTTCTTTTGCTGGTATATCGAAAGCGAGCCCTGTCAAACCTTCTTCGGCAAATGTTCTAAGACTGTCAGGAACATCTATATTTAAAGCATCGCCCAAAGCTAAGGCAGATTCAAGAAGCAACCGAAATGGTTTCAAAACAAAATCTAAAAGACCAAGTCCGATCCGTTTTAAACCTTCTAAAATGTCACCTTCTATAACCTTTTCAATACCTAGCGCAAGTTTTGCCCAACCTTCGGCGATTTGAGTTATTGCCCATTTCCAAATACCCCAAATTGTATTTACTACCTTGTAAAAATATTTCCCGATTCCGGCCAACAATGGAATTATATAACGAACAAAAAATAGAAATGTAGTTCCGATCGCACCAATAACCGCGCCAATTACTTTCCCAACTTCAAGCCAACTGATTTTTGTGTTTTCGTTTCCACCAAATAACTCACGATAAAGTTCGGAAAAAACAGTTTTTATTTCGCCGACAATTTCCTGCCAAAGGCCGCCCCATTCTTCAATAGCCGGGATCAGGGCGCCTTTGATTCCAGCCCACATTGGTTTCAAAGCGTTTTCCCAAACATCTAAGATCCATATTTTTATATTGCCCCAAACTCGACTTGCAGTTTGTAAAAACGACTCGTTTTCTTTTTTTAGAAATTGAAAAGCTATGATAATGCCGCCGATAACAGCCAATAAAGGCCAAAACACAGCGCCGATAATTGTTGCAACACCGCCGATAACAGAAATCAAACCACCGATCACAAATTTGGCCATTGCCAAACTAAGGATCAAAGGTGCCAAAGCGGCCCCGGCTATTAAGATCAAGGTTCCGATTTTGATAATTTTTCTCATCGTGGCCCCGCCAAAAGTTGCCCCGAACCACTTACCAGCCGCTTTAACTTTTTTCGTAACCCAATCCCATGCATCACCGACAGCGTCGACCGCATCCCTTAAACCAAGCGCGATTTGTGAAACCGTTTTCCCGTATTTTTCTAAAGACTCTGTTGGAAATCCTGTTGCATCCGGGTTTTCCGCCCAAAAATCGTTTATATCATTCAAAGCCATTAAGACTTTATTAAAACCTTCAGTGAATTGTCTAACTGAAGTTGCAAGCGGTTTTAACATTGGTTGAAAAAGCCCGATCGAAAGCCCTTCTAACGAACTTTTCAACAAAGTCATTGAACCGGAAAAATTGTCTAATCGGCGTCTTGCCATTTCAAGCGCCGCGCCGCCTTTTTCTGAAGATGCGACAAGCCTATCCTCTAACTCTAACGTTGCCTCTCTACCAGCGTTTGCCAAAGCAGTGTAAGCGCGTGAACCCCTTCGACCAAAAACTTCTTGCGCAATTGCTTGTCGTCGTGTAACGGATTTTAACTTCGAAAGTTTTTCGCTAAAATCACCGACAATATCAGCGACCTTGCGCAATTTGCCTTTACTAGTCTCTAACTTGATATCCCATTTCTTCAGTAATTTGATTGATTTTGACGTTGGTTTGGCAAGCTTTGTCATCATATTTGCATAAGCAGTCCCACCCATTGATCCACGTAAACCAGCATCAGCCAATTTCGCAAAAATCGCCGTTGTTTGTTCTAATGAAACGCCCATCGCTTTTGAAGTGGAAACACCATAAATAAACGCTTCACCAAGTGCCAAAATATTTGTGTTAGCGCTTGCGCTGGCCAACGCTAAAGTGTCTGCAATGTGTCCCGCTTGGCTCCATTCCAGACCCATACCCTTGGTAACCCTTGCCACAATATCGGCGCTCTGGGACAGGGTGATACCGTCTGCGGCCGCTGCATTCATAACCCCACCCAAACCAGCAATTATTTGGTGTGGTTTGGCGCCCGCTCGGGCAAGATTTTCCATACCTTCGGCCGCTTGCGAAGCGGAAAAAACAGACACGATCCCCATACGCCGCGCTTCTTTACTCATCGCGGCCATATCTTCTTTGTTCGCTCGTGAGACGGCACCAACCCCGCTCATGCGCTTCTCAAATTTGGCCGCTTGTGCAACAGCGGCCCCTAACCCAAGGGAAAGAGGAGCCAACCCAAGCCCCATATCACGCATACCCGCGCCGATCATTCGACCGCCGCGTGCAACGCCTTGTGCCATACCCCTTAATTTAGCTGCAACCCTTGTTGCCGCTGCGCCAATTCTCCCAAGTGGAGGCGGAACCTTACCGGCGCCCGCGACAAAACGGCCGTTTGCATCGCGAGCCCGTCCCATAGCATCAACATACTGCTTCGTGTCAGATGTTACGATCGCGCCAAGTCCGACTTTTTCAAGTGCCATTTCTAACGTTTACCTTTTTTGGTTTTATTAGCTGCTTTTTTCATTTCTTCGTGTTCTTGTTTTAACTGTCTATTCAAACGCCTCAAAAACCACTCTCGATCGGCTCTAGTCATATTCTCAACAGCATCATAACCCATCGATTTAATACAATACGTTAAAGCAAACGCCTGTTCCCGTAAGTCATTAAGTGAACTTAACGGGAAGAAACGCCGAAAAAATCATCAAAACCCCATCGAATCGGATGTATAAATTCATATCTGCAACTGTGTTTAACAGATACTGACATATCTGGACCAAGCCTTTCATCTTCGATTCCTCTAACGCAAGTTTCGAGATCTAGTTTTCCAAGATCTTCAATTTCGCTTTCTGCCAAAGCGATTGGTTCCCCACTGTCAACTAAATTGTGGAAACTCCCAAGGATCATTTTTTCTTTGATAACGCCGATCCCGCCGAAATCAGCGTCATTCATTGTTTCGTAAGTGTTCCAACGGCTTGGCTGAAAAACAAAACCGTTGCACATATTACCACGAATTTCGAACGGATCCGAAAATTCATGTTTCCACAAAAACGCTTCGAGGGTATCAGAGCAATTCACCTCTAATGTTTCCATATCGGCGTTCCAAACAAACTCTTGATCGCAACGCCCACAAGTCAAATCCAACCCGAGATCTTTGCCAAGCGACTTATAACGCAACCAACAATAGGCGTAAAAAACATCGCCACTATGCATTTGCGAAATTTTCAAAAGTTTTTTGACATTGTCCATTCCATCGAAATTATACGGGCCAAGTCTTGTGCACATGTGCGCCAAAACCATAGACACATATTGACCCATTTTCGCTTGTGGGTTGTCTTCGCGAATTGCGCCCAACTCCTTTTCTTGTTTCATTGTCCAACGCTTTAACTCGATCGTTTTTTCAAAAACGCCAGATTCGGTTTTGATCCCTAGTGGCAAATTAGGGCCAAGCTCTTTCAACGTTTTAGTTTTGAAAGAACCTTTAACGCCAATTTCTTTCTTGGTGTCTTTGTCAGACATTGCGGTTCACCTCCATTTGCTTAGAGCTATGTTAAGCCCAACCGCCGGTTTTTGGTTTCTACACTAATGGCAAAATGTTATCGGCGCTCAATGTCCAGGTTGTTACCTGCATTTCGCCGTCATCCGACATATCACCTTCGGGCAAACTACGTTTGATGATAAAGCACCCTTCGAGCGCAAAGTTTCTCTCGAAAGCGCCCGAAATCGACTTGTATACCAACGTAGCCGGTTTTTTGTAGGTTGGTAATACCGGGCCTTTGCCTTCAAGATACCAAGCTTCACAAGCCGCTTCTTCTTTCCCATGATGCATGGGGATAGAAAAATCGAATTCAACTGGGTTGGTATCGCCGCCACTTGCTTTGGTGTTGTCCGGCAAATCAACCATTTTTAGTTCTTCTTCGATCGCCCCATGGGTCACAATGGTTAGATCAACTGGCAACCCGACCACTCTCAACGTAGAGTTGTTTTTTGCAATGTGATCGTTTTGCAATGAACCTTTCATAGTCATTTAGATAACTCCTTTCAAGCAATCACATTTATTCGATTTCGTAGGTTTGCGTTACAGCGGTAGCCGAACTTGTCGTGTGATCTGCTGCGGTTTCGGCGTTGTAATCCGTTAACAGCTGGTTGAGCGCAACGATCACAGCTTGCAAGTCCGTTGCAAGCGCTTTCACTGCATCGTAAAGTGTGTCCGCCCCGTGCGATTGGTCAACCCCGGCCCCGGCATCGCCAATACTCTTTTTTATTGTCGTGGTCATTGTCTTTTTTTCTCCTTTTTAAAAAACCACCTTGGCAATTTTATTAGCCAATGATCGGGTTAACCAACGCTATCAAAAATGCCCTGTTTGCCGATTGTGATAATGAACCTTTCGATCGTGTCTGCCAATCGCAACGCAACAGACGCGTTCAAATCACCCCCCGCCATTGTTGCGTCGGTGTTGATTTCGGAATCAACTTTGATGATCGCAGCATCGGCGAAAGTGTCACCCCGGATCGCTCTTTTTGGTCTCCACTCTTTCAGGAAAAGCGCGATCAAAGCCGTTCTGGCGTTTGTCCATTCGTCGGTATCGTTGATCGCGAACACAATCCAGTCAAAGTTTTCGGCCAAAATGTGTTCGTACCATGACATTTGTTCGCGTTGATGTTTCCATTTCCAAGTCGGATCAAGAAACAAAGTCCGATCGCCCCACAAGATGTAGTTGCCCTTCTTTTTCTTGATAATGCCAATCCCAACCGGGTTGAGCTGTTCTTCGTCAAGAATTGCTTCACCAGTTGGTAACGCCAAGATTTCGGGCAACGTCGCAGTGGTCCCGGCTTCGGCCTTGTGGTAACCGTCGAAGTCGCCCGCGATCCGCGCTTCTCTACCGTGAACCATTCCCGTGCTCGAAACCAATTTTCGCTTGCCTTCACCGTTGCCTAACGGATCGGCAACCCATGAAAAAGATGGAAAACTTACAACCGCGAAATCGTTTCGTCCGAGAATATCGTTGATATGCCCGATCGCGCCCGATTCTGTGACAACCGAATCCGGGATTTCGTAGCGGTATTGGTGATTTTTCGCTTCGGCATAAGCAACGCCCGCCTTTTCAACTGCGGTCGATATAACACCCGGCGTTGCCATTTTGACAATGCCCATACCGCGTCCAAACAACCGATTGAACGGACTCAAACCGGTATCCCACGCCTGTGTTGTGTAGCTTGCGTCTGCAACGTCTGCATTGCCGTCAATTCCGCCCGCCAATTCAAGCGCCGATTCAACCATGAATTCGTCTTCATCGTCGCCCGAAACCGTCAAATCCGAACCGGGTGCAACAGTGATTGTTTTGTGATCGTTGTCAACAATCCTGTATTTTTCAAGTTTTGAGTTTGCCTTGTCTGGATACAGATAGCCGCCGATCAAAGAATTGGCAACAAACGGCTTGTAAGCAATGACCAAGGTTTCAGCTGCTTCCAAAGGATTTGTGCCCACCGTAACGGTAAACGGTGGCGCCCATTTGTTATCTGGAATAAATTCTACCCCAAGGGTTAAAATCCCCGTGAAAGCGCCAAATCTGTCAGACACAACGTCCCCCGTTGTTGCATCTATCATTGTTACCGTGATAACTTGCGGTTTGAACACATCTGTTGTTGTGCCTAAAGCAAACGTTGGATCACCTCCAGCAGGCGAATTAATGGTGAAATCGCTAATGTGTGCCGTTAAAACCGTTATTGTCGGAACGCCGTCCGTTTTTCCGTAAATGTTCGCCGGTCGAATACTTGCGGTGTGTGCCCCGGTCCAAAGATCTTCAACTTCGATTTCGTCATTGCCGTCATCGTTGTTGATCACTGACACCCAATAACGGCCACTCGTTGGATCTGTTGAAAGGTTACCGTACTTTTTGACAAAGTCACCATCGACGAAAACCGAAAGTGAAAATTCTTCATCTGGTTTTTCTTCACCATCACCAATCAGAATTGAAACCGCTTTCGTCTCATTTTCCAAAGTGAGGTAATACCGCGTTTCCGTTCCCACGTCCAGATCGGTATCCATCGTTTGATCGGACGCAACCGTGATCACACCGGCCGATGTATTACCGACGATCGGATATTGTTTGTTTGCGACCCCTTCGAGTTCAACAATCCCACCTTTCCATTGATCGGTTTTCCAACCCGTTTCGCCGGTTGTGATTGTCGTTTCTGTGATGTCGGCAACATCGGCAACATCACCCGAAAAGACTTGTTCTTTTCCGCCCCACCGACCACCGTTGTGCGCTTTGCATTTTCCCATTGGCGTCAATGTTTCGAAATAACGAGCATAAAGCGTTACCTCGGCTTGCGCTTCATTCCCGTCTGTAACGCGAATTAGGAAAAGCCCTCCGGCGCCATTTGCTAACCTGTAGTAGCTGCGGCAAGAATCGGGAAGCAAGCTGTCATCAATATACGAACCGCATTTTTTGAAAAACGCTGTTGCATTTTGACACTCGATCAACTCACTAACCGGGCCTTTTTCGAGAAGTCCGGCGTAACCGGCCCAACCCAATGCAGCGGGTTCGATCGTTTTATCGCCCTCTTTCTCAATCACAGCTACGCCCGCGCCACGTGTCGGGCCATAACGTCGTTGAGTCATTTTTTTCTCCTTCTAGTTTACAGTTACGTCCAAATCACCAGTGATTAAAAACTGCCATATCGTCGAGTCATTTTTTTTCTCCTTCTAGTTTACAGTTACGTCCAAATCACCAGTGATTAAAAACTGTTGAACAGTGTATAAATCCTGTGTCTTTATATAGAATACAACGTCCTTGACGACAAACCTAAAAATGCCTGTGTAAGTCGCTAGATCTTTTATTCCTGTTTGGGTTGAAAAGTCGTCACTTATATACATTGTGTGTTCGACATCTAACCCACTAAAATTAATAGTAATATTGTTTTCAAAGAAGTCCCTTATTTTGTCTTGCAAACGCTGTTGATCTACCTGTGAAGAAGTTAAAACCGCAACCGTAAATTCAAAGGTTTTTTGCCTCAATCTGGTCAATTTTACCGCAGTTCCGGCCCCTTTGTTTCTGACCGCCGTTGTGTTTTTTACTAACATATTTCTAAGTGTATCAATGTTCAAAATATGGATCGCTGGAATTTCAGAAACTTCGGCATATTCTTGATCTGTCGCTACCGCAACAATTGGCTCGTAAATGAACTTAATCCAAACTGTTTTCCCACTATCAACCGCACCTGTTAACGTAATTACCTTTGTTCCTGTATTATAACTCGAAAAAATATCTGTTGCTTTTTCCGGATCGTCTGTGTAGTTAAAACAACTATCAACATCAACTATTTTATAAGGTGTCTGTAACGGAAAATCGTTTAAGTCGATTTGGTCGGTTGTCGAAGTCATCAAAATTGGAAAATCAGCGATCGGATTAATAGTTCTTAAAGCTGGTACTATTGAATTATAAATCAGATCATCTTGAAAATCGATAATCGATTTGTATAAAACTCGAATTTCGTTCACAACTGGCGTATAACTGGCGTTTATCGTCACAAGATTTATAACAATTTGTAATTTTTTAGATGTAGTTGGATAATCCGCAATATTCGCCGAAACTTCATCCTCGGTATTCCAATCAACAACATTTATTTCCCAGCTTGATCCATTCCAAAAAAATTCGTTTGCCCCATCACTTAAACGAAAACCCAAACTAGAATAAGGCGTTTTCTCGAAATCGACTTGGTGATCTGCATAAACGTCAAAACCGGTAAACGTAACAACGCTTTTCGGGTTGAACACCTCTGTTTTTACAAACAAGTCTGAGTCTGTTGAATAACCTCCACTAGTTAACAACAATTGCAAATTGTTTTCTTCCGGCGGTAAACGAGTGCCCGGGCCAAGGGTTATTTTTTCGCGATTTTTGTTTTCGAAGATAAACCGTTTTATGATCTTTTTCGTTCTCATTATCTCGCCATTTCTCTAAACGCCGCTTGTAACGCTTGTTGCCAATTTTTTATTGCTAATTTTTTTGCCGAACCATCTTTAAACACATCATCAATAAACTCTCTTGGTGGTATGACAATCCGTGTTGTGCTCTTTCTAAGAGGTTTCCAACCCTTATTCATGTAATCGAAAAGATCTCGCCCTCTTTTTGAAAGTTGAGACCTATCGATTTTACCTTGACTCGCTAACGAAAGCCCCAAAAACAACCCGCGCATTCTTTCTGTTACCGCGATCGTCTTTCCATCGTGAATTGTGCGAGCAACGTTATAAAATTCGTTTGATCGTAACACGCCAACAAAAACAGCGCTTTTAAACGGTGTATCACCTGACATTGCTTTTGACGTTATCGCTTTAAAAAGTTGAGCGCCAGTCTCGACACCTACCAAAGGTTTGTTATCTCGTTTAATCGCTTCGGTTAATGGCGCATTTGCTAAAAATTTTCCCTCTTGAATCAATTGTCTAATTTTCTTTTCTAAAATTTTTCCGTTTAAAAGGGTCGCACGCATCATATGTTTTTTGATAATTTTTCTAGATCTTCTGCCAAACGCCCTTTCAAACTTTTTCCAATCTTTTGTTTTTTTAAAAAACCACCCCATTAAAGATCAAATCCGCCCGCCGCCGGTTGTCGATCGTTAAAAAACGCTTTAACCATTGTCGCCCCGCCTTGATCGGAATAATGACCTATTGGTGCCAAATTAACGACATAGACTAAACCAGTTATATTCCCGATTTTTGTAAACCGACTATTGAATTTTAACGTTACGCTTCTTGCTGTTAAATCGAGATAACGAAACAACACATAACCGGTTGCCTTGACTTTGCGCCCGCCCGCGTCAATTTCCATTTCTTCGGCATACCATTTGACTTGTCCAGGCACACCTAATGTCGTGGTTGTTGTCGTTTGTTGAACTGCCTCTCTATGTTTGTCGTCTTGAATTGTGTTTGCTAAATCAAGTGAAACAACGTCAATTGGAACCGGGTGTTGTAAATTTGGAATTACCATTTTTCACCCTCTATTTGTGGCTAAAATTCGCCGGTGTTGCGATTCCAATTGGAGCCTTAAACAATTTGATAATCATTAAAATTTCCGGATCATTGGTGATACCCCTAAAACCGGCCGCTACAGGCTTTGTGTCGCCTCCTGGCGCAGTGTATTTCATTCTATGGCCATCAGTCCATTCTTCCAAAAGGTTGCCTAGAATTGGCGGTGTAGCGCTTCCGCCGCCAACTTCACCCGGTGGTACATAAATCGGTGCTGTCAATTTTTCGATGACCAATTTTGTTAAAGCTCGTTTGATTAATTTTGGCGTTGAACTGTCCGCCTCGACATAACCAAACGTTCCTTTTACGATTTGGTTTTTACGTCCTTTCTTGAAAATCAATCGCCCGCCCATCGGCGCTGTAAAAATATCCCGCCGATCGCGATTGTTCACAAGTTTGATTCTTGGATTTTGTCGATCCTGAAACATGTTCCGATCACTATAAACTTTGTAATATTCGACTTCGAGATCAACCCCGCGTTCATTGATTTGGAGATATTCAATCGTAATAATCGGAACACCAAAATGAATTGCGTCTGAATCAGTCCCATCAAACTCGATTATCATTGTTCGAGGGTTGAACCATTGACGACAAGCCCGATCGAGAAAACTTTGCCAAATCTCGATATAAGACAAAATTTGTGCATCTGAATAAGGTGGATCGGTTAACCCTTCGTTACGTATGTCTAAGATCGAACAATATGTATCAGTAGAACCGCCCGCCGATTCAACCAAAACCTCGAAGTCTTCGTGACCTGCCTGATATGCTGCGCCCGCTGAAATCTTCCAACGCCACTCAATCCGATGAGTCCCTACGCTCGCTGTAAGCTCTGGGGTGTACCCTGTGCCCGCTCCATTGTCATAGGCATAGTAAGACCCTACTCCGAATTTTCCGGGCGCGTTGGTGACATCCTCGTAACCCGCAACGGGAAACACTTGTGTGCCTGGCAAACCACCTACAATGTCGAAAATTCGAAAACCAATTTCAAACGCGTCTGTGTTAACGCCGCTCACTAGAATGAACCAATTTATTTTCGACGGTTGATTTTCTTCTCCCCTAGCAAGACCGGCCATAATTTACCTTCTACTTTCTTTCTAAATACAACAATACGGTTGACTTTATCCCCACAAAGTCTTTTTCAACACCTTTGTAACAACAACACTGGTTTTAACCGGGCGATATTGTGTAAATTGTTCAACTTCGATCGGCGATGAAAACGAAAAAGCCCCGGCTTTATCACGTGTAAACGTAACACCATAGAGCTTTGATCCTTCACCGCTTTTTGAAACGGTAAAAACAGCGCTATCGGAGTAAACTTCGCGCATATAGATCCACGAATCTTTTTTTGGTAAATTCAGATTCTGAAAAAGATAATCTTGACCAGCTCTGTTTATTTTCCTGGTATAATCAGAAACTGATTCGCTACCCATCAAATTTATAGTCGCTTTGTGAACAATTGCGTTTTCCATTTTTTTTACACCTTTCCGTTTTGAAGCCGGTTCAACGGCCGTTTTAAATTTGTTTTTTTTCAACCATTTTTTCGCTTCTTCGACGGTCCATTTGTTCGATTTAAAGCGAATTGATTGTATTTTTGACTTTCCGCTTTTGATCCCATAAATCGTAAAAACTCCACTTGGGAATCCTTTTGGTTGACCCCTTCGAAAAGAATCGTATTGTTTTGGATCGGTTTGTCTTGCTGCGTGTTCGTTTGGAAAAGGCATACCTTCACCTCATGGTAAAACGCCGCTTGGATCAAATGGAGTCCCAACAACATTTTGCAACGAAATACCTTCACTATCCAAATCTAGGTAAAACGCTTGTAAAACATCACCAACCCAAGGCGGATTTGTAAACTCGATAGATTGATCACTTGTTTCCGCCCAACCATAATTATCGTCACTTGGTTCATAAACTTGCCCATTAATCATAGCTTTGATAGAACCCGCAACAAACCTTGTTGGTGTAGAAAACCCTTTGTTGGCACTGTCAACCGTACCAATCAAAGGAACAAGTTTTGAATTATATAAAGCCAACAGATCACCTTTTTCGTTTTTTCTTTTTTTCTTTGGCCGCCGCTTCCTGAATTTTTACAAGCGACTTTAACGAAGTTTTTATTTCTTCTAAATCAGCCTTTTGTTGTCGTTGAACAGTGCCCTGGGTTTTTATCTGGTTTAAATCGTGTTTAAAAGAAACATAATTTCTTTTTTGTTCTTTTAGATCTTCTTTTGTTCTTTCAGTATCGGCTTGAACATTTGCAAAAGCGACAATTGCGGAAATGACAACTATTAAAATAGTACCAATCACCCCAATAAACAAATTACGAAAAAATTTCCACGAGCCAAGATCGCGTTGCATGCCCGGCATTTGCTCTAAAGCTTTCAATTGGTCCTCCTTTTTACACTTATGAACCTTGGCCTCATTGACAGCGGCCCATAAGTCCACAATTGATCTATCGATCGGTTCACACTTGGCTTTAACCCAATCAACAGAAGCCTTGTCTTTTCTAAGATCGCGAAACTCATGATCTATCTTTTTGTAGTTGTAGTCATTGTCAGACAATTTTTTACCACGTTTCTATCCCGCTTAATTGCCCCCCGCTTGAAAAATCAACCCACAACCGGCCAAATTGGGTAGACCTTAACCATACGTCTGTATCCGGGTTATCTACCTGAACGGACGGGTTTAACCAACTGCAATTTCCAAGGCCCGAAATAGACGGCCGATTCCACCATTTTGAATAAGGTTCTAAACCGGCGCCGTAAAGACTGTGACTAGTCCCGAAAGCTTCGAGCGAAAACATATAGGCCGCAACAAACCCAAAATTGAACAAATCCTGACCACTTACATGGTTGTCGTCAATGATGCCACAAGCCGCGACTCTTGGACCGTTGGCCGCCCTATGCTCGATCGCCTTTACGCCCCTTATGGCCCAATCTGAAGCGCTCTGGTAGCCTCCTGTACCTGTATAAGCGTCTGTGTTAATCGGCGCCGATTCTAACAAGTAATAATCGAGATGGGTCAAGCTTGAATCGAGTTCACTCGGGTTAAAAGTGACATTTGGGTAAGTAGGATCTTCGGCCAACCCATAAACGTTGTCTTGATTCCAACAATTAGCTATTACGTTCAAACCTTCACCGTGAACGTAATTGACCCGAGCATTAAAACCGGCCCTATCGATTCCAAAATCGTAACCAGCGCGATCCATAAAAATACCAGTTGCGCCCAAATCCACCCAATCATCAACATCATTTTCGAAATTCTCTTGTGTTTTCGTTGTATCAACATAACCGAAAATTTGTGTTGCTGGGTTGAGTTGTTTAATTCTCGCAACAATAATTTGAGCGTTTGCATAATCGGGATGAAGTGGACCTGCAACAGCATTGCCAAAAACTAAAATGTTATATTTTGAGAATTCTTTTGCAACTTTTTGGTTATCCCAGCCGTTATTTGTGTTAGTATCTGAATTGAACGCGTTCAAATAGCCGTAATAGATAAGCATACTTTCCGGTTTGCTATAACGCGCTTCGGTGATTTGTTGTTGGTGCCAACCAAGTTTTCCATGAATGTCAATCAAGTTTTGTACCGACCCACTGGCCCCGAGCAAAGGGGCAAAGCCCGGCTCGTACAACGGGCTATCAGAATCGTTGTGGAGCTCTTTGCGGTTGGCCATTATTTGCATGAGATCGAATGGCCCAACGAGTCCGGTATGCGGGTCCGTGACAATCGCATTAGCGTTCACAAAATCGGTAATCTCTGAACTCTTCAAGACTATCTTCTCACCCTTAGCATACTTAACCGCGTCAGTATCCCAGTACACAATCCAATTTTTCAAATCCCACGGAATAATCTGTGGAGTCTCAACCACTTCGACCAACTCAGGATCCCAATCATTGATCCCGGCATTGGTGTAGCCGCCTGCAATAACCTGCTTTAAATTGGTAACACTTTTTAGAACCAAAATTTGATACGGTATTTTGACCATCTCATCACCTCTTATGCATCATTTCGCTTTTGAATTGCGTGGTAGTAATCCACGTCAAGAGACTTCGACGATGTCGTTTTTGCTTGACACCTAATATAACCAAACCCGTATTGTGTTGTTGGCAGTCGGCTCAAATTGGTAATCGAGGCAACCAAAGATCCGTCTAAATAACAATAAACCCCAGACGCATACACACAACGGATCTCAACATCGTGCCAAACCGTATCCAATGCGATGCTTGTACTGACCGAATCATTTGTCCCCGCCGATATGCTCGTCTGCAAATGGAAATTTGCATTAGCTGAATCGGCCGTAAATCGAATAAAAATATCTGTTCCGAAGAGCACACCACAATGAGCCAATATCGATGATGTGCTCGAACACTTAATCCGAAACTTCATAACGAGATTCCGCCGCATACTGAAATTGCGCCCCTCGTCACTCAATCCGGTGTTATAGAAATCCATCTCCGAATACCGTCCGCTCGATGGACCCGCCGTTAAATACACAACGCCATTTTCCCCCGTAGGTGTGCGAATATTAATCGAACTACCAGTCCCGGATGAATACGGTGACCAAACATGATCGTTAAGCCGAGCACCGATGAAATCCTCTTTGAAAACAACCCATTTTTTCGGATCTGCTCCAAACGATGGCTGCCAACTCGGCAAACCGGAGACCAACGACAGAACCTCGCCAGCGTTACCAACTGCCAGCCTCTTTGTAGTCGTGTCCCTGATGATAATATCACCGTTTGTCGTCAATGGGTCTATAAAAAGTCCCGTATGTTCGCTCTCAGTCAGATGGTAGTATTCCCCGCCCTGACCACCCTGCAAACCACTCAAGTTATTATGATCTGATGTCACCGACCCCGCCGATGAAAACTCGGATACTCGCCAATCAACATAATCAACACCGCTCTCAACTTCCCTGGTTCTGGTCTGTACATCATTACCATATGAATCGCTCGTCTGTATGAGAACCGTAGCAATTGGCTTGAACTCCACAAACGGCATCCCAGACGTAACCAGCGTATCAATTTCTACTCGTGCTCCCGCTTGCGCTCCTATCTTAGTTGAGTACTCCTCTTGTCCCATAATTACTATATAGGGGTATGTTATATCGTTAACCGCAAACACATGAAGACATGCAAATTTAGTATTTGTTATCTCAGTTTTCTGCCATGTACTACCAGTCCACTCATTGTACGCCGCCCGGCCCGTCCCAGCCGTAATAATACTAAAACCAGAATTGAAATCACGTCTCCAATATCCTGACGCCCCGGACTTGTAGTACACCGGAAGCCCCGTTGTCGATGTCACAGCCGCCAATGTGATTACAAGGTCCTCATCGGCTATTATCCCGGCATCAACACCAAACTGTGCGTGTGTATTTGAACTACCGTTGCCCTCTGTTACAAGCGAATTCAACGCTGCCCCTGACCGATACTGTGTACCCATTATGGCATGCAAAAAATAATGCGTCTCGCCATCCATCACACAGCCGTGTCGCTCCTCACCAAAAAGAATCTGTTCATCGTTGTCTGCATCCCAATAAAGAATCGTACAAAGCGCCTTGATCTTGTAGATAATTTCAATCTGCGAATCTGTAGGATTCGCTACCGCCGTCAACGTCGCACCGTCGAAATAGATGAAGTGTATCCCCTCCGTGTCGTCTATAACAACATTCTGCGCTGTTGTTTTAGTGTATTTCGTCCCGGACTCGTAATACGAAAAACTAGATACTGCCGGTTGTATCGTGAAAGTTCGTGTTCCATTCACAAATGAAATGGTGCTATCGCTATTATCAATATGCCCCGTTGGCTCATTAGTATCAGTAACAAAACTCACCCCTGCATCTGTTAAATCGATAATCTCTGTTGATGATTGGAGATAATAATGCCCGTTGGTGGATAAAACGTACAAATTGTAGTCACCGGTCGGTGGTGAAGATGGATGAGCACCCACTATAGACATATTATGCAGAAATGTCATTAAATCAACACCCTATACCCGGCTAAATCCAAAATAAGGCTTCCTCCGCCTGTATCATACTCAATCGTTTGGTCATCTATTCCAAGCTCAACAGTATTTTCATTTCCTGCAAAAACAAATGAAACTCCTCCGGTCAAACTACTCATACCATTTGGACGAACATAACCCAAACTAGATGTCGAATGTTGCATGTGTAAATTAACCGAAACAGCATTAATCGGTACCAAAGTACTACAATCGACATCAGTCCAACTAGTTGCAGTTCCACCATTTAAAAGGCGTAATACCGTTTGTCTCGGTTCATTGTAATGCACAAACCGAACGCAGCCATCACCGAACATTTTGAAGTCAAGAAGATTGCTCGATGAATCATTGAAGGTATATCCGACAAGCCTCTTCTTGTCGTAGTTGCCCGGCATTGTTGGGGAGGTAGCGCTCTCACTCAGCATGGCTGCATAGGTCTCACCCGTTGTATCGTAGATGAGCCACAAGTAATATCCGGTAGAACTACTTTCCGAACCCGTATCGAGCCCACCGGCCCCAGATGCTGTAATCACAGCGTCTCGATTACTACCTAAGACCATATTGAAAGTATCATCATCACTGCGACACTTCCCTGGTACGATTCTCAGCGTTGTGTCCGATATCCACGTGGCCAGCAGCCCCACAACACAGTCCATAGAAAACGCACTCTCGGCGGCTGCATCCTCCCACGAAGGTAATCCACTCGCAAGCGTCAATATCTGGTCATCTGACCCTTTAGCCAGCCGTTTCGTAATTGTATCCCGAATGAGAATATCACCATCGGTAGTCAAAGGATCGGCATAATCGGATTTCCCGTCAAACGCCGACCAATCAGCCTGACTCAACAACCCATCCTGAGACCCAGAAGCGTTCTGTGTGGCCTTGGCGTGTTGTGCTGTCGTCATATGCTGACGTTCGCTCGCTCCACCTCCTTGAATGTTTGAAAGATCATTGTGGGCTAACCCAACTGCGGTCGTTAAATCGAAAGTGCCAAAAGTGTTTTTGACATACAGGTGCCCGTTAGTGCTTAATGTATATATGAGATCCACACCTGTAGCGGGCGTTACTGGGTGACTTGTTAATCGACTCAAATATTTATGGTGTGTCAAAATTACACCTCATCATTTTCTACATTCACGAAATCTCGATAAACATCCGTAACGATATGCCTATCTGTGCCGTAGGTGCTCGGAATGTTCCCACTCCGCACCTTCCCTTGGCCATTCGTCACAATATCGCTAAAACGCCACCTTCCTCGATGACTAAAGTGCCACCTTCCTCAATCGTTATATCGGATACAGTATGAGTAAAATTAGCTGGAACTGTTCTCGTTTGTCCGGATTCCACCAAATGCCACCCCATCAAGTCAGAAATTCGCTGAGCACCCATCTCAACATCCTTAACGCGCAAATGATCTCCAACGCGATCGATCCCGTATTCAGCACCATCCCCAACCTCAAAGTTGTCTTTTAACGTACCTTTGAGATTGCCCGCTTTGTAATCACCCATTTAAAACACCTTCTTCAGTTTACGGTAACGCGTATTCGATCAACGCCCGCGCCGTCCCTTGTGTTGGTGTACCTCCGACTGTTACTGTTATGTCAACATCGGTTGCAGCACCATACAGGTACATGTTTTCTGTGACATATAACCCAACAACTTCCAAATCGTTTTCGGTTTCTTCCATATGGCGATCGTCGTCCGAAGTATCGCCGATTTTTGCAACTGGCGTTGTTCCATCGAAAGTTTGTGTCACATTGAGTTTTGTTTTTGTCAACGTACAACCGTTGGGAACGTTTTTGATCAAATTGACGCCCGTATCTTGATAGTCAAACGCCAAAGCCGCCGCTTTAATAATTTCAGAAGACGACGGTGCCGGTCCCAGATCGATCCATACTGAACCATCATCATCCCACATGTACAAGTGATCGGCTTCATACTCGTCTGTACCGCCCGTCAATGCGTCTGTTACACTGATACGCATACCTTCAACAGGAACGATTTCAACCCATGCTGCGCCCGTGTCACGGTACAGATATTTGAGAGTGAACGCGCCGCCCGTTGTGGTACAAATGAAGATCCGCCCCAAGGTCGTGGGTGAAGGTGGAGAACCGCCATCAATTTGTCCGGTAACGATGACATCCGCCCGCGTTTCCAAATAATATTTGGTGACAAAGTCGTTATCACCAATTGGGTGTGCGCCACGAGCAATAACAAAGTCATCATCGGCAGTATTTCTGTGTTCGAAAATACCCGAGTTGTTTTTTAGTTTCGGTCCGACTTTACCATATTGGACTATTGATCCAACGCCGATTAGACCATAATTCTTTGATGTCATTTTCTATTACCTCCGTTTTTACGCCGCAAGCTTTATGGTCACGGCACGATACCTTAGTTTTGGGTGTTCCCCAACGCCGTTTGTTGTTACGGTTAATCGAATATCGTTTCCGACTATCGATGCGTTGAAAGTTACACCTGTGATTTCTGGCGGTATGTACGAATAGTGATTATCTAAATCAACATTTGTGCCATTGTGATTAAAAACGAAACATCCGGTTAAAGCTTTATCACCAATCGGTAGTTCAAAAGAATAATTCCAGATTATTTTTCGGAAAACTGTTTTGTCGCCAACAACAATTATTTCAATGTTGTTGTCTTGTAAATCGACTTGTATTTCCGGGCTTGCCGATTGGAATAATGAAAATAACGAAGCATCGCCGCCAAAAACAGAAGTTGGATCGTCAAACCAGTTGCCCGATTGATTCCCATGGATGATCCGTTTAAACTGTGACAATAGCGCTTCGGCAAATTCTGCCAAATCTACAGAATTGTTTTCTGAATTTGCAATTTGCGCAGCGCTTTTTTGATCGTCAAAGCTATCCGGCTTTGCTATCTGTTTTAACCTTTGTAAACTAGTTGCCAAAATTAACCTTTATCAACTGGATTATATCTCAGAGCGCCAGTTTTTGCCACTGTAACCCGTAAAGCCGGTTGATTATTGTGCGCCATTAAATCGATTTTAAACCCATCGACAAAAACAGTTACCCGCTCACCCCCTTTGTTCCCCGCATTTTGATCTGGTTTAACAACAGTTGGAGCAAAATGAATTCGTCTACAATCTTTTGGCCTTGAAATTGAATATTGAACACCGGTCGAACACTTGTGATTACTAAACGAATTACCACAACTATTACAGACCAAATTTGACCGTTTACAAATCGGGCAACGAGCTTGCCCACCACATTCTCTAAGAAGAGAAATACCAGTTACTGTATTTTGATAAAATTGACTTTCGAACTGTTTCAACAGCTCTTTTGCACCGTGATCTTTTTTTGGGTCGACAATCACGGTTCTACCATCTTTGGTGTGAATCTTAAACACGGCACCCCATTGGGAAACACCAAGCAAGGTTTTTGCCGCTTGGTTGAATTAACTTTTCTTCTTCGCCTTTTTCGGCTCTTGTGCTTTTGGCGTTGTTGGCGTTGTTGGTGTTGGCCATTTCGCTTTTTTCGGCTCTTTCACCTCGCCTTGAAATATGAATTTTCTGTTTTGAGATATGTCTTTTTGCAGAAAATCATACTCGTCATCAGTCAAAATCACAACCGTCCCCGGACGAAAATGTAGGGCACCGTCTTTTGTTCTTTCGAACTTTACCGGATCTTTTTTATCCTTAACTTTTTTCGTCTTCGGGAATTCGATTTGAAAAGGCGAAACTTGACGCGTTGTCACTTGTTTCATTTTTTTAATCCTCGAAGTCTTGAGCGGCTAAAATCGCTTCGACCAATTCGGGTTTCTTTTCCCTACCGGTCAAAAGAACTTGGTGTTTTTCAGCCATGGTAACCAACTTGGTTTTTTTCTTCGCAAACAACTCTTCTTCGGTGAAGATTCGCTTTTTCGTTTTCTTCGCGGTCTTTTCCTTCTTGTCCCCTTCCAACATTGTGACCGTGAATCCGTAGGTTGATCTGTAGTAATTGATTTCGTGATCGGTTGTGAGGGTTTGCGATTCGCCTCGTTTAAATGTCCTGTTTTTAACAGTGTGGGTTCTCGGCCCTCTTGTTAATACACATTTTGCCCTTGGCATTTTTTCGCCTTTCTTGCGCCGCCCTTGTAATCAATCAGCGGCTTGTTTTCTCTGTTTATCTATCCTTCTGTTAAAGCTTGGCAATGGCGCCGGTTACTTAAACGCCCGTGCCAATGTTGTACACCTTCACGATCGCGTCGACTTCTTCGATTTGGACCGCTACTTTCGCCGTGATCGCGTATTGATCGACCGTTTTGTAGATGTCGCGGTCTTTCTCGATCCGAACATCACGCCCGATCCCGACAATGAAGTTGTTCATGTGGGTGAGCATTATTTGCGGGCTCGCCCCGTAGGTCACCTTGACCGTGTCCCCGTCGCCGATAGAACCCCCACCGTCACGCGCAATCGTCCCGGCCGCCGCATCTAGGGTGTAATCAGTTCCCGAGATGAAAGGCGTTGTGGGGGTATCGTCGAGTGTTTCAGGCAACACAACAACATCAACGATGTTCTTGTATTTCAGCGCCACAACCGTTGTGCCCGGCAATGCGACATGTTCGACCTGTTTTGGTTGGAAATCCCACAACGGAACTTCGACGATCGGCACACCGAAAGGTGTGATAATCATTCCAGCCATTGCATCGTCGCCGCCTTTGGTCGCACGGGTCGAAAGCTTTTCAGCGTAGAGTTGAGCCAGATCCGGGCTCATGAAGAAGCGTAGATTTTTTCTGTTTCTGCGGAACTTGGTCGGCATTGCTCGCAGCGCTTGCGAAAACACGCTTGCACCAATGTTCAAACCGAGTGCGTCAACGAGGTGTCCGCCGTCTGCGAGTTTTTGCCAACCGTTCTGCAACGCCAGATAAGAATCTTTGATGTACAACGTTGTTGAACCGCTGTCGACAATGTCACCTTCGAGCACTGCCGGACCGACCGTATCACCGATCAAATAGAGTTCTTCGAGATCGTTGGCCAGTTGGGTGGCGAATAAACGGATGATGGTATCCGTTACGTTGTCGCCTTCGATGTTCAACTCCCGGAAATTATCCGAGATCTCAATTGGCACCATCACCTCTGAAGGGGTCAAAGGAACTTGCGAAGTTGTGATCCCGCGTCGAACACCCGGATCCTTTGCTTCGACCTTTGGAACGGCCGCTCGTCTGCCGATTCCGATTTTGTCGATGTTTAGCGTTTCGTTGCGGAATCGCACGGTCCGCGCGTTTTGTTTCAAAACCGTTTCATCGATCACATAATCGATGAAACGATCGCTTTGCGCGGCGTTGAGTTTACCACCCGTTGCGAGATCATCAGCGGCGGTAATAGCTTTTTGCACTTCTTCGTGCACTAATTCCTCATTTACGATATTGCCCATTTTGTGTTTTCTCCTATTACGTTAAAAGGTGTCTAGGACGATTCTTTTACAGAACGTTGTCCCAAAGATCTTTATCCGCCTTTTTTGTTGTTACAGTGCCGCTTTCGCCAAGGCTTTTCGATCCTTGACGGGTGTTTTCGATCTGTTCGATTCGACCAGTTAGCGTTTTCAGCGCCGTCGATATGGTTTCGAAGCTTTTTGTGATCGTGCTTAGACCGCTTGCGCCGAAACTTGCGTTTTTCGGAACCTTGGTTTTCGGTGATTTGGAATGAGGGATTCCTTCCATTTCACCGATCATCTTGGCCAACTGTTCTTGCAACGCTTTTAACGCCGCAAGCCGTTTCGGGGTCAACACCTTGGCTTTAGTAACCGCCGCCGCAAGATTCCCCATGAAATCGTTGTCCCCTTCGGTTTCGGTTTCGGCGCCTTCGGTTTCGGTTTTGGTTTCGGTCTTTTGAACCGTCGCCGAACCACAAGCACAAACTTTTTCGTACTTTTTGAGCGCGGTTTTGAGCGCTTCGCCTTTAACGCCGGTTGCCTTCAACGCGTTGGCAAAGATCGTTGCCGGTGTTTCTTTTTTGGCGGCCTTTTCCGCCTCTGTTTCGGTTTCGGTTTTGCCGCCTTCTTCGTCTTCGACTTGAGCGGCTAACCCCGCAATCGATTTCGAAATAGTGTCGAGGTTTTCAAGCGCCTGCTCCATGGCCGAGTCATCATCGTTCTTGGCCACTTCGACAGGAACCACTTCGACATTAGCAGCCTCTTCTGTAGATTTCGCTACTTGATCGGCCATTGGTTCCACTCCTTTTTGTGTTGCGCTGTTTCCAACGCATTTGATTACAGCAAATTCTTTTTGATTTGCTGGCCTATCTACCACTGAAATTTCGTTAACTTCCAAATCGGTGTATTCATGTTCAACACCAACACTTTCCGCCTTTTCTAAAGCCACTTCTTCGGTCATTTTATGCAGCCTCTTTTTTGAGTTTTTTGATTTTGGCTTTTCCGCCGATTGAAAAACCGGTGATTTCGCCCTTTTTAATCCTGTCCCAAATTTTCTTGCTTAGAATTTTTAGGATTACAACCCATGATCCTTTTTTGATCGTTTTATCACCTAACGCAAAATCGATCGGCGCAATATATGATTCGCAAAGTTCAAACGGTTTTTTGAAATCTTTATGTTGGACACCAAGTTTGGTTGTTATATTGAAGCCAGCTAAAAAGCCATGTGCCGCTTTTCGGATTACTTCATCACTAATAGTCGTTTTTTGCGTGTCAAAAACATTCGGCTCTAAAACAACGCCGGTAACTTTTTGTTCTTCTTTTGCTAACTTTACAAGTTTGACATATGCCTTAATTACTGAAACCGCTTCTTCTGTATTTTTGGCGATTGCAACCGGCTCTTTCGGTTCATCACTTTCAACCGGAATGATCTGTTTTTCAGCTTTTAATTGTTCGTATTTTTGTGCTGTCATCGCTCTACGTGGCATGTTTCAACCTCGAAAAATACACTCTAATTTAGATATTAGTATAAAAGTTGTGAGAAATGAAAAGAAGCCTGTAAAATAGATCTATTCTGCTACTTGTAAATTGTATCTAAAATGGTATCTATCTTCTTAACATCTTTAGACTTTAAGTGTTTTTTGGGGTTGTTTTCTAGGTCATTCCAAAGGGTTTTTGTCTTCTTTTTGGTTAAAAGTTTGGGCTTATCGATTACCAATTTCGCCCGTAAAAGTGTTAATCTTGCGGCTTTTTTAGAAATGCCCTCTTGTTCTAAGATTTCGGCAATTCTTTTCAAACCGATTTTCTTCAATTTTTTTACATCGGTTGCGCTCAAATCTTTCAATTTATCCGAAGTTGGGTAGTAATATTTTTTTGGAGTTACCGATTTAAAACCACCGTCGTTATTCACAACAGCTATACCAGCGCCAGTTTTTAAGATATTCCCTTTTCTTCTTTGGCTGTTACCAGAAACAAAATCTAGTAAACGAATTCTTTGTTTCTGGGCGTCTGTAATTTTATCGGTAACCTTCCAACGTTTTTCAAAATGTTGAAGTGTACCAACACCAGATCCCAAGCCGGGATCCCTGGCTATTGTTGGCGGGACAATTGTTTTTCCACCCAATTCTCGATCTAAACGATAAAACGAAGATTCGGCTTTTTCAGTTCCCGCTGTTTTCCAAAGAGCAGTTATTGCTTTTTTGCCCCCCGGTTGTATCGATTGCATTTCTAAAAACGCAAACTTTTCACCTTCAACATGGGTAAAAGATGTTTTGCGAATTATCGAAGTTCGCAATAGTTGGCCGATCCGATCTCTCAATGTTGCGATTCTCGCTTTTGGTGGTTTAAGCTCAAGGGGTCTAGAAGGCTTCCTAGCGGTCGGTGGTGTTAACGGTACTAGATTACTGTATGACATCGAGTCGATCGCTATATCGACCGTACAACGGCATTTAAAGTGAAATGGCAGATC
>Ga0209976_10000163_pt1 | contig 47338 bp, 80 predicted proteins | sample SumtaG_FD_182806 | JGI IMG/M metagenome (GOLD analysis project Ga0209976, IMG submission 182806) | Deep subsurface microbial communities from Indian Ocean to uncover new lineages of life (NeLLi) - Sumatra_00157 metaG (SPAdes) (version 2) | ecosystem: Environmental > Aquatic > Marine > Oceanic >... | reverse complement strand
ATCAGACGCCATTGATGCAGTTATGTCGGCGCACAGCCTTAAAACCATCACCGAACACCGCCAGAATGTCAAGTTTGTAAAGAACCAGTTTATAGCGTTTTGCTGGTCGATGTTTCACGCAAGCAAGTTTGATTCTCGGACGCTGTATGATAATGGTTTGAACGATAGCCATATCGAAACAGCACTGAAACGGATTTTATCTGATTTTGCTTAACCCTTAACCCCCTTTTCTATTGAGGTGTATATTATGACCAACACCCGCCACGACACGCATATTTTTGCAACTAAAACAATTTGGCATCAAGGCGAACAGTGCCAGTACACTGGCAATTCTCAGGTTTTGCATGGTGCGAGGTTCTTTGAACTCAAGATATTGGATGGCTGTGATAAAGGAAAGTTCATTGTTTCCACCCTTTGCCCTGAATGCGACACCTACGACCACGACAATAAAGCTTTACCTTGTGCGAACTGCACGATTATCTAACCGTTAATCTTTTCTTTTGAAAGGGGTTTTATTATGACACCAACACGTATATGCAAAGCAATGAATGTAGTTTATGAGCAGCTTAAAGCAATGACTATCACTCAAATCAAACAGTGCATCAATGAATCGTATACCGTGTTCGGTTCTGATATTGAAGGACAGACGCTTTTTGAATACCAGTGCTACGAAACCTTGCGGCGCAAATCTGCGGGGATATGGTAAAGCCTTCACTAAAGCCCCCTCTTGATCAGGGACGGGGTTTTTGTTAATCTTTTGTAAAGGAGTTAATTATGAGACAACCGCTAACAACTACATCAGCAGTATTGAAATACGCATGTGAGGACTGTAAGGCTGGGGAGCCCTGCGATCACGATTGCGTTGAAAGCGCGACATGCTCTGTCCGATGTCCTAAATGTGGTGGGCGTATATGGTTTCTGGGCAGTATCAGCGACGCGCCGGACACTTGCGAGTGCCCATACTGCAAAAAGGCCGTAACTGTCTGCAAGACCTAACCTCTTGATTGACGGGGTTTTTGTTAATGTTTTGATATTCTTTTAAGGGATAGGATTATGGCTATTGAGTGCAAACAGTTATACTGTGTCAAGTTCAGACCTAATGCCACGTTTACCAAAGGCACCCAGCAGCAGTACGCTGTTGAATCATGGGAGTTACTGATCGATGAACTAAAAGGCTTAGGCTATTTGCCGGATATTATCAGTATAGAGTTGGTCGATACGGAAGTGCATGTTATCACCAGCGAAACAGCCGCTCTTAACTTATAAACGAACCCGCTCATTATATCAGATCGGGTGTAAATTGCAAGGTTTTAATTGGAAAGAGAGGTATTTGTATGAGTAAATACACATGGACACGCTGCTTAATTGTTATCGCACGAATTACCGCTATTGGCTTTTTCTGGGCTTCTCTTGGGGCTCTCATCTGCCGCATAATACTTTGTGGAATCTCATTTGAGCGGGTTATTGCGGCTATCGCCTGCACATTCATTGCTCTGATATTCTTGCTTTGGCAAGCAATCGACTAAGCCGAACTATAAGCTGTGCTTATTATGCTATTTCGGGAATCTTTTGAGAATTAATTTGCTTTTCGCGGAATCTGTGATAGGTTGTAAGTGTAGGCATTGACAATTAAATCGGGTAACGGGTATGACGGGTATACGGGTAAAACAAGCTTTTCCGCTTCGGCGGAACTCCACTGACGCGGCGCCGGTATACCCGTGCTGGCCCGCGCCAGTATTTTCGAGAGGATAGAGATTATGGACACAGAACTAATTGAAGCAATCAAAACGATTACACCGGAAATGTACCGCCAGACAATTATGTGGGGGTGGATTTCCAACATCATCTTCACGGTGGTCATGGGTGTGCTTATGGCTGTAACGGTGCGGGGTTATCGGAGGCTGAAGCCAATCGTTGAAGCACAAGACAGAAACGATGTGCTTCCGTTTCGGCTCGTAGCTGGCTGCGTCGCCTCTATTTTGGCCATAGGCATTGCTGGTGGTGTAACAGAAATGGCAAGGCTTGTTGTCGCCCCCTATTCTTACATATTGTCACAGATCGGCGGATAGTTTGCTTGGGGAGAGGTTCTTTTTTGGAAGGGAATAGATTATGTGTTTAAGTTCACGACTAACCAGAAAAGCCCAAAAAGACGCCGTAGCTAAGCTGCCTGAATGGGTTACTGTGTGGAAGGTGTTATATGCTTTCGCCGGAGACAAGAGTGGAACATTTGACAGTGAATTCAGGGCGGAGAGTTACGACGGTGGGGAATATGCAGCTACGGAGATCGATTTGCGCACTGGTGGTTCACGAAGACTGAATTACAAAAGCGGTTTTCATAGTTTTGCATCTCGCGTAGGCGCAGAAGTATGGGGTACAATCGGGAACTTATTTATTGTCCCCTGCAAGATAAGGCCTGAATGGATTACGGCAATTGGTCTGCAAGAAGACCAACTGTGCTACGTCACCAGCAAGATCAAAATCCCGTCCCCGAAACAATACTTCAAAACCCACAAGTAAGGAATAGATTATGAAACTCACACTGGATGAAGCATGGGAAAAGTGTCTTGCGATGTGGAAATGGATTGACGAACAATGCAAGGAAGACGACAACGCGGGCGAACTTAAAACTACATACCTTGCAGCCAGCAAGCCAAAGGCGCGTTTATTAAGAAACTGCTATTTTTGCGATTTTGCAGGAGAGGACGGCGGGGGGCGGCTGATGTGTTTCCGCTGCCCCGCTCGATTCGTGGATTCCTCTTTTGCTTGCGAAGACACTGAAGGTTACGACTATTACGAACACCCCAAAGCCTTCTACCGCAAAATCGTCGAACTGTACAAGATATTTAAGGAGCAAGATCATGCGTAAACTATTTTACAGACTAAGCGCACTTGTAGCGGCGGCCCTGATATTGGCCTTTATGTTTGGGGGTGTGAGGTGAAAATTGGAGAAGATGTGGTTCCTGTATACGAATTCCGTCCATTACAAAAACATTGCCAAGGAGAAATGTTCCGGTTCAATCTTGGTGATTGGATACCCGATGATGGAGAACATGATTTAGCTTTTGTTTCTTGTGGAACGGCGTATTATTTCCATGTACCAAACCGTCTGGGTATTATATGGAGTTGGGTTGCGAATGGGCGATGGGGGGCTCATGTTGCAGAGCATCCAGGGGGCAATGCCTGGCACCGTATGTTGAGGGACGGCGAAACTGAATGGGGTGATACTTGGCAAAAGTACTACCATGAAAACGAGATCGCAGGCAAGAAAGCGATGGAGTTTGCTATTAAAAACAGGTGCTCCGCTAATGGCACAGGACCGGAATTCCATATCAACGACCCATACATCGCAAGCGGATTAGTGAGGGAGCGAGATACCAAAGAGATTGTTAAGTTTCCCGACATATTTAACTGCATGTATTGTGGAGAAATAGATTGGCGTAAAGTTGAGGCTGTATCCAAATGACCACCTACACCCAGCTAAAAGCAGACGCCGTAGACGCCCGCATAAGAGGCGAGAAGGCTTTGGCCGCATTCCGCAAGGCAAAGAGCAAGATCGGCCAACAAGAACTATGGGAGTGGGTCTGTGAGTGCGACAGGGACCTTGATTGCTGTGAGGCTCAGTTAGAGAAAATGGAATTGGAACGTAATATGGCGAGGATAGAATAATGGCTGAATGGAAAACCTTCGACGAAAACTCTTGTTATCTCCGTGACGAGGACGATGACGTAATCGCATGTTGTAACAGCCATGAAATATGTGCCCAGATCGTGCTTGAGCATAACAGCCATGATGCGTTGGTGGATGCAATTGGAAGCATGAGCCAGTGTTCACATTGCGGCAGGGTTGATTGTGGCGGTTGTTCAGTTGAGATGGAACACAAGGCCGCTCTTGCTCTTGCGGAGGTGAAACCGTGAAAGACACTCGTACCCCATCGCAGAAAAGTATGGCTAAGTATTACGAAACGCTTGAAGCATCTCTCAAGGAACTAACGAGTTTAATTATCACGTTGGATATGCGGGTTACACGTCTTGAACAAAGACCGAGAACCGGATATGGGAGACCGCAATAATGCTACACGACGGCATAGACATAAACCCCGCTAACAAGAGGCTGTGCGAAAGGCGCGACCGGGACAGTGCCGGTGATTATGCAGCCTGCAATAGCTCCATGTCCGGCCTTGACCAGCGTAACGCCGAAACCGAAGACACAGCGATACTGAAAGAAACCGCTGAGATCATGGCAAAGATCAAGCTGGAAGGTACGGTGGGCGGTGACTGTGGCGGGTGCGGGAAACAGGATGTACCGTTATATATTGACCTTTGCCATACCTGTACCTGTGACGAGGTGTGGCGGGCAGTGTTTCACCTGAAACAGGGGCCTTTATTGGAGAAGTATGGATTATGAATAATAGAATTACTTATACAGACAACCCTGACAACACACGTGAAGTTATGGAATTTGTTGGCGATACGCCCCCTTGCCCTACCTGTAATAATACTGGAGAATACGAAGGTGAGTACGGACCAAAAGGCTGTCCGCCGTGTTGTTCTCGACTGGTGCCCTTTATTAACAACAACGGCAAAAGAGATTATGTTGATTGGGGCGAAACTGTGCTTCGCCAAGAAGATGGGTTGCATTTGGTTCGGATAATTGCTGCCAATCTTTGGATGAAGCTATGACTCAAACTGCAATCCAATCCATAATAGACAGTGCCAGGAATAACATAGCCGCCGAGCGTGAGGCAAAGGTAGTTTATGCCACGGACCAACTGGACGAACTGACAGACGTGGAACTGGATGCAGTGGTGAGCCAATTAGAGACTTATGAAAGACGGAGAGTATAATGACAGCGGAACTTACAAGATTTGACAAACTAACAGCGGAAATGGACGAATTCGAGAAAGCTAACGCCAATCTCGTTTTTGACATCGAAAGCAAGCAGGGCGAAAAGGATGCACGGAGCCATGTTCACAAACTCCGCAAAATCAAAACTGCCATAGCCGCAGCACACAAAGAGGCTAAAGCCGATATTCTACAGGCAGGGAGAACGCTGGACGCCAAGAAAAACGAGTTGACCGGCAGAGTTGAGGGATGGATTGAGCTACAGGACAAACCGCTCAGAGAAAAAAAGGAGCGGGAAGTACACGCTGCCTTCCTGAAAGCCGAAGAAATACGGATAGCCCGCGAAGCAGAAGAAACTGAGAGGCAGGCAGAACTGGAACGCAGGGAGACGGAGGTTGCCGCTAAAGAGGAAGCCTTGAAGGTAGAGGCGGACGAACGGAAGGATAAGGAGCTTGCGGCTTTACGGGAAAAGGTGGCTACGTTTGAACCGGCAGAAACAAGATTGCCTGTCGAACAAAAGATTATTACCCCAGAAGACGACAATGCCGCATGGGGAGCAGAAGAAGCCGCACGCACAAACAAGCCAGAACACCGCGACAAAATACAATCAGAGGCTATTGATTCATTGATTGAAATAGTCGATGATATTGATTTGGCTTCTGCTATCGTGAAGGCTATTGACGAAAACAGTATTGCAAACGTGAAGCTTATTTATTGAGGTGAATTATGAATCGTAAGGGTATATGCCGGTTACTAACAAAGAAGCACAGGGAATTCTGTGCGTCCATTAAAGATGAGGATGTGCGGAAGCTGGTCGAGAAAAACAGCTTCATTACTGGCGGTAGCATCGTGTCGTTGTTGCTAAAGGAGCCAGTTAAAGACTATGATTATTACTTAGCAGGCCCAAAAACTGCTATTGCAGTCGCTAAGTATTATGTCCAGCAGTTCATTTCTAATAATCCTGATGGCATCGTGCCAGAGGTACGCAATGGCCGAGATTACGACGACATGGCCGATGACAGAGTGAAGATATATATCAGTTCATTGGGACAGGCCAGCGAAGAGGGCGGTAGCTATTACGAGACAATGGACGCAATAGATGCAGTCAGTGAGGCCGATGAGACTGAGGTGCCGGAAGATGACGGCAAGAAATATAGGCCGGTGTTCCTGAGTGCCAATGCTATCACGCTCTCTGATAAAGTTCAGATCGTTATTAGATTCCACGGGAGCCCAGAGGAGGTTCACGAAAACTATGACTTCGACCACTGTAAATGCTTTTGGGAACCGGGCGGGAATGGACACAGAGATTATGGCAAACTCACACTGCCGCCTACTGCAATGGAAAGCATAATCACCAAGCAACTTCGCTACAGTGGTTCGCTGTATCCGCTATGCAGCGTCATCCGTACTCGTAAGTTTCTCAAACGTGGATGGTATATTAACGCGGGCCAGTATCTCAAGATGTGTTTTCAGATTAGCGAATTGGATTTGACGGATTTGAATGTGTTGGAAGAACAGCTTACTGGCGTTGACGCGGCGTACTTCTGGGAGATAATCCAATATTGCCGACAAAAAACCGAAGAAGATGACGGGTTTAAGGTAACAGCCCCATACTTGGCAACGATTATTGATAAAATATTTTAGGAGAAGAAATGAACATTAACGAAATACTAATGCAGCCGGACGGAACACTTGTGGCCGTGGCTGGTATCCTTGAAAGCGTGAAAGCCGCAAAGGAAATAAAGGGTACAAGTCCGAAATGTGTACGGCAGGATAATCCTTCCGGCTACTGGAGCATGTGGGTTCAGGATATCATTGTTCAGGATGCTACGGGCAAAATCAAGGTGGGGATTAAATTGGACGATCCAACGTTTGCCTTCCATGATGGTATGCTCAGAAGTCCGATATCGGCGGAGGGTGAGAAATCGTCATATCAGGGCAAGTTTGCTTTGCTGCACGAAATCAAGAAGGGTACGATAACACACGCCGCAGCCGCCGTACCTGCACCGCCGCCACATGCACCGCCTAACGCAGCCCAGAACGCCGCCGCTATCAATCAGGCGTATCAGGGTGGCTATGCGGCCCCAACGCCCCCCGCGCCCGCACAGGCCCCTCCTGCACCGCCACAGGCTGCCCCATCATTCCCCCAACTATCACCGGAACAAATGAGGGCCAATATCGATGCAGAGGAACGCAAGAAGGTCTGGGGTATGTGTTTTCATGGGTTGGTTTGTGCTTGCTTGAAAGATGTGAGTGCTGAAAGCCTGATTGCTGACATGGCCGAACTTCAAGCCCTTGACGGGTTAGCGAATATGTGCATTGACGGCGTGCAAGGCGCTAATCCTCAGTGGGTTGGCGAAGAACCCCCACCTCCAACCGACGAAGTACCTTTTTAATCTGGAGCCATAATGAGTGATATAGGCGAAATGGTAAAAATTGCTGCTCAAATCGAAGAAAAGATTAAGGCTTCCGAAAAAGGCAGAGAGTTATTAGAGCCGCGCGGAATAGATGCAGCCAACGCAGAAGGGGCCTACGATAAGAAGTTGGCTATAACAATGATGGCTTTATCCAATGGCAGAGAGTTTGAGTTAGGCGGCGAATTGGTGCAAAATCCCGGCGTGTCAATTACGGAGAAAATTGCCAGAGGTATCTGTTGGGAAGAACGGGTTGCAATGCTCAAAACCAAACACCTCCATCAAGCCGTAATCAAGAAACTGGAGGCTGTTCAGCACGAAATGACAGGACACCAAAGCCGGAATAAACATTTATCGTCAACATAAGGAGCAAGAAATGAATTGTCGCCGGATGCGGGAAACGCAAAAGAGAAAAAGTGCCGGACAATGAGTACGAATACCACCGTTAATTATTGTTAAATTTATGCGGAGGGTACGTTCTATGAAACTTAAATATAGTGTTTTTGTTGTTTGAGGGTCCGGCATTATAACGGGCCTGCCCGTGGCTTAACCGGGCGCGGGCGGTCCATTGAAATTAACCTTATTTTTGGAGAAGTATTATGAAGACACAGGAAGTATTTAGTTATGTAGTAACAGAGTCCGTAAAGGCCAAAGACGACAATGGTAACATCGAAAGTGTCAAGAAGAAGATTCTCGGCTCTGGTACCCTTGCGGCTTTCGACGAAGCCAATGCCAAAGTCAAGGCAAGCCACGCTGTCGGTTTGTCAGAAGTCGATCTCGACGAAGTGGAGGTGCTGGTCCGTCCCTTTTGCGGGTAAGGGTTTCGCTGCAAGACCGCTGTTTGCCAAAGATAGGGTTATGCCCCTACTTGCCAAAGACAGGGTAGTTGCGACATTTAATAAGGTCTACCCTAAACGCTACAAAGACCCGCCCCCGGCTGGCACGAAACCCGATCCTGATTATGTGCCGAAAGAAGGGGAATGGTTTTGGTGGCGGGGTTACGACAATCTCACTTATCATCGATACCAGCGCGGTGAAGACGATACTATCTTAGAGCAAGACGGCAGTAACTGTTATGATGGCTGGGAAGATGAGGACAAAGGCAAATGCCTCCCTGCCGAGCCCCCTGATTAAAAAATTGATGCGCCGGTTCGTATTAGGCCCCCATTAGCGCGGGAGTGAGCATTGCGAACCTAACCTGCCCGCAGTCAGATTGCTGGCCGGGCAGGTAATTTTGAAAGGAATTGAAACGATGGCATATAGAGATTTAACGGATGGCCAATTCAAAGTTGTCAAAGAAGAGGCAGCCCGCAGATGCACAGACGAAGGCTTGACAAGCATCGCCGATTTTAAGCGGGTTGGAAATGAAATCATCGATGCACTGGAAAACGGCGAGGTTACATTTGCCGAATTACTTCCTTAAAGGATTAACCCATGAAAAAGTCACACATACTACTCGTAGCCGCCCTGTGCATGGTATCCGCTGGATTGGGCGCATTGACGGTTACATTAGATAGCACTTCTCAGGCCGGGTCAGGTCAACTATCTCCTCCGAACAATGTCGATGTAAATCACTCCTACGACCTCCCGGCCATTATTTTCATTGACGCGGACGGCAACCAAATGACCCCGATGGAAGCCCAGGAATTTCTGAACAAACTTGACTACCGTGACAATGACGGCAACAAGATCAAAGTGGACGGTGCGCCGGGGACGAGTACGTGGCAGGGCTGGTGTAAGTATGTTGGCGATTGCCATGGTAGTTCTGTTATGAGTTTGTTTGGAGTAGACTGATGAGCCGCGTAGAATCATGGATATTAGTGCAGTGGGAATGCCCTGCATGTCTTGAGATTAACGAAATAGACAATACAGCCTTTGATTCAAAAGGTGAAGCAGTGGGAACCTGTGCTGTCTGTAGAGAAGTTGTTTTGGTGGAGTCCCCCAATGTCTAATCCCCTAACAGAAGAAGATCTAAAACACATACAGAACCGGCGAGATGCGGCAGATAGGCTGGGTAAAGGAGATTACGCGGCCCAGAAGTGTAGTGCCCTTGTGTTTTTGGAAGCAGTGAGAATTCAAGGCATGGAAGACCGATCCGCCCTGCTCGACGAGATAGCACGGCTAACAACAGAAGTCGCTCGGCTGGACGGAGAAGTTAAGTTCTTTGACGCAACAACCTCCCACGAAGCGAGCGATATGTGGGCTGTTGTCTTGAAGGAACGGGCCGATAACACCCAACTGCGGGAGGCGTTGGAGGGCAGTAGCCGAATTGTAGAAAAATATAAGGACGCTTGCATGGAATGGGCCAAAGAATCCCACCACAAGGGTAACCGTCAAGATAAAGAATTCTGGGAGCGGCGGGCTAAATCTATGGCGAACTTGCTGCTAATGACAGAACAAGCCCTCACCCCAAAGCAAGACCAGGAGAACGAAATAATTGAAAAACCTCTTGACAAGAACAATCAGATAGGTTAGGATACTTATATGTCTGGTACACTGAATAATCTATTTATGTTTAATAGTCTCGCGCAGGGGTGTCGTCTCCTGCAACCAGACATGCGAGCAGACAATTGGGCTTCCCGCTTGTGCAAACAGGCCGGAGCCCTTTTTCTTGCGCAGGGGGCGAGATGAAGACATTAACCTCCGCTCAAATATTGGTTATGAACGCAATGCGTCACGGCTCGATAATCGGCGAATCTTCGGACAAATTTCATAGCCAATACGAGTTGTTTACGAAGAAATCCATACAACATAACCCCCAATCATGGAACGACGCAGACAATATAATTGTCCAGAAACTCCATAAGTCTACGGTGTTTGTACTATTGACATTAGGGCTGATCGGAGAGGACGTAACTGTGCGCGATGAGATGAGCCCATTTTCACGCGACAAGTGGTATGTTGTACGGGAGGAGGCGGAATGCAACACATAGCCAAAATGCTTGATGTAACAGGAACCCCCCTTGAACCACCATTAACCCCGATGGAGCAAAGAATCAAAGACTTTGAATTCCTTATGTTTCTTGACGAAACCGCTACCGATGTCAAGATATGGTTTGACGTACATTTCCCAAACAAAGATTCTGTATATGAGGGGGTGGGATGATTGCCAGAGTATTCCCGCGCAAGACAAACGCTTCACCTGATGATCCGTTAGCGTTCTTTGGGGAACCACCAGAAGAATTGCCAATACTCGATCAAGTACACATATCGGTAACTTTTACATATGATCTGCCAAGAGCCGAAGAATTAGCGAAAGCATGGGGGCGGCACTATAACGTCAAGATCGGCGGCCCTGCCGTTGGCGACCCCGGCGGCGAGTTCGTGCCCGGTATGTATTTGCGGGAGGGGTATACTATCACCTCAAGAGGTTGCCCGAATAAATGTTGGTTCTGTGATGTTTGGAAACGGGAAGGGGCTATTAGGGAGCTTTCGATAGCTGGTGGATGGATGTTGCAGGATAACAACCTCCTTGCATGTTCAGAATCCCACATAAGGGCCGTATTCGCTATGTTAGGCCGTCAAAAAGAACCCATCCACCTATCGGGGGGGCTGGAGGCTGCAAGGCTTAAACACTGGCATATAGAGCTTTTATGGAATGTGAGGCCGAAGCAGATATTTTTTGCTTACGACACGCCCGACGATTTAGAGCCGTTGATCGAGGCAGGGAGAATGTTGAGAATGGCAGACTTCACCCGCAGTCACCTACGATGCTATGTTTTGATCGGGGGGCCAAAAGACACTATTTCGGCGGCGGAGCAAAGACTATTTGAGGCGTGGACAGCGGGGTTTATGCCGTGTGCGATGCTATGGCGGGGGCCAAACAATATTCCCAGTAATGAATGGAAGCAATTTCAAAGGGTTTGGGCACGGCCCGCAATCACCAAAGCAAGGATAAGAGAAATTTTATTTAACGATTAAAATAGTGAGAAAAAGTGTTGACATGGACAGGCAGATAGGGTAAGGTGCAGGAAATGGATAAACGACGGTACATATTGCTTAGTAGTTCAAATTCCCGTAGCAGGGCAAATTTCGTCGTTTGTCCTCCTGTTTCGGGAATTTTTTATGTCCGGGGGCGGGGATGAAGAAGTACCAAGTAATCTATGCTGACCCACCGTGGAAATACGATTTCGCTTGCAAGAAGAAAACGGCTATTGAAGACAAGTATCCCACAATGACGCAAGGAGAATTGGTGTCCCTTGCTGTGCCTGCTTCCGGCGATTCTGTTTTATATCTGTGGGCGACAGCACCCAAACTGCTTGAAGCTATCGATGTAATGCGAGCGTGGGGGTTTACGTATGTTACGCACGCGATATGGGACAAGGGCTACAGTGGGATGGGTTACTGGTTTTTGGGGCAACATGAGTTGTTGCTGGTAGGGAAGAGGGGGAAATTTAGCCCGCCGCTACCGAAAAACCGGATAGCATCGATTTTTACGGTTCAAAAGAGTAGACATAGTGAGAAACCTTTTATAGTCCGCCATTGGTTGAATAAATGGTTCCCGGATTGTGCAAAATTGGAGATGTTTGCCCGTCCTATTGGCGGATTATTCCAGAAAGAAGAGGGCTGGGACGTGTGGGGCAACGAGGTAGACAGTGATATCGAATTGATAAATAGTGAGAAAAAGACTAAAGGCTAATAAGATGGAAATTGGACGACACAGGCGAATCGGGTGTGATGTGGGCTAACCCCACCGATTGTCCGGCCACTTGGGGTACACAACGGCAGAAATCTTATTTACAGTCTTAAACCAAGGGTTTGAAATCAATAGCTTTAACCCTCACGACCGAAAAGGCAGGGATAGGGGCTTACCCCATTAGGCCTGGTCTATGGTTATTTAGTAGAAGTCAGTGCGGGCAAAGAATAGTTGATAGAAATATCTACAGGACAACAACATGAATAAGCAATTCACCGAAAAAGAAACAATGGATGCCGCCTTTATAGTAGGCATGACAGAAGGCGACGCGGAAGAATTCTTTAACCATTACAATGCACAGGGATGGGTGCGGGGCAACGGATTGCCCATTACCAATCTTGTTTCGGCAATAAAAATATGGCGCAATAACATGCACAAACATCCCAAGCCCGAAACATCGCAAGATAAATGGGCCAGAATAGACAGAAAGAAAGCGGAAGGACTATTGCCATGAACCAAATTGATGCAAGAGCGTGCGTGACCTACATGGAGCAACTATGGACAAATTGGAGGCCAACAGACGCCGAGACTAATTTCTGGTGTGGGGTAATAAGTATCTACGATAACGAGGAAAATGTTAAGAGGGCGATTGACGAGGCCAAGAAATCCAGTGACTTTAGTAAACCTCCTGCCAAAAAACTCAATGATTTATTGCGTGTTCATAACATGCGGCAGCGAGCTAAGGTCGAACAACCCGAACCGACTGTATTTCTTTTCTACGAAGGCGGTGGGCTGACAAAATTGCAGGCTGGTTATTTCGCCCCCGTGATTCCAGCAAGAGGCGTTGCTATGGGGGAGGCGATTGAGTCGATGAAACTAAATGTCACCGAAACATACGGCGGCATGTGGAAAGTCTACGAGCAAACAGATCACAGTGCGATGATAAAACTGCGGTGCGAAATGAGGTCGGGGCTGGTTGATGAGATCGAAAAAGAAATTTCAGATTCTACTTGACTTTTGGGAAAAAATAGTGTAATGTATAATCTGACAAGTACCCTTATTTGTTTAACGCGTAAACAGGAGGTGTACTATGAGAAGCCGTTAAGAGCGGCAAAAGGTTTTTTCACTATGCCAAAAGCTTCGGACAGATCAGTTTTGTTTTGAGCCGTCCTGCTGCGAGTTCCCCGAAGCTCTCGTATGGGACGGTTTTTTTTATTGGAGTGAAATGAAGTGCGATACAGACGAAAAATAGAGATTGTGGATGCCGTGCAATTTGTGGCAGGCGAACCTTTACCGGAGGGCGTTGTCGTAACAGCACTGGACAAAAACAGCCCCAGCATGGGCAACCACCCTGTTATTCGTTATTTGGAAGGCGAATTACACGTACAGGATGGAGATTGGATTATAACCAATGCGCATGGTAGGCAATACCCTTGCCACCCTGCCGTATTCGCCCATGACTTTGAAGCACTGGAGCATTGACAAGTGAATACGAGAAGCGGCGGCGTGTGTGAAACGCTGAGACGGGGCAGAACTGTAACGTGAAAGGGGTAATGGCCCTTTCGGTGGTCCCTACTGCTGGCATAGGATAAAGGGCTGTCATAGCTCATTGTATCGAACCGGCGTAAGTCCTGAATTGACAGGAGTGTTAGAATTGCAGTTTAGCAGGTTTAACTCCTGCCCGCTTCTCGTTTATTGATAATAGAATAAAGGGCAGGCGTCCGAAGGCGTTGGCGGGATGTCGGATTGCTACGGCATTAAAGTTTAGCGACTTGAACCGCCTGCCCCTTTTTTAACAGGAGACTGTAAAATGTATCCCAAAACAAACGACTACGAAGCTATCTCTCGAAATTCTACAGTGGAAGGTGTGACCGATTTGATATCATTAGGAGTCGCAATTAATAACGGCAACATCACTACAGGTCAGATTCTTGACTATGTAGCAAAAAGAACGGATGTTGCTTTCCGGCGTGGTTATTGGAGGAGAGGCCAAGAACTATGTATTCCACAGGAGACTGTAAAATGAAAGAGTACAACCCAGAAATAGACGACGAGAAGGTAGTGGGCTGTCCATATTGGACATATGAGCGACAATGTTCATTGGCGATATTGATGTGTCCTTCAACCTCAACAGGCTGTACACAAATTCCCTCCGACTGCCCTGCCCGTGGGGAAGGAATTTTAATCCAGGTGAAAGAATGAGTAGATTGTGGTTAAGCAAGCTGTTGGCGGGGCAACTCGGCTCAAAAAGCCGAGCATGGAAGGGGGACGATGCAGGGTATGACGCCAAACATCATTGGGCGCGAAAATATGTCGGCACAAAAGAACGGTGCGAGCATTGCAACAAAAAGCCGCCCGATGTCTCACGACTTGAAATGGCAAATATAAGCGGTGAATACTTACGGATTGCAAGCGACTGGCTTACACTATGTACGTCTTGCCATCAACTGTATGATTGTCGTCGAAAAATCCTCGCGTGCCCACAAGGGCATGTTTACACTGCTGAAACAACCTATATATGCCCTAATGGGTGGCGGTCATGTCGTATATGCCGTAGAGCACAACAAAGAAACTACATGGAAAGGCGGAAGCAACATGCGGCAAGTTGAATTCAGAGGACAACGAGCAAATAATGGAGAATGGGTTTACGGATATTACGTAACCTATAATTTCAATGGTGAAATACTCCATGTTATTATTGACGACAGGTGTGCAAAATATGTGCCGCTTTTAATACGCTTTATTCCCGTCGTCCCCGAAACAGTAGGTATGTACACCGGCCTCCGTGACTGCAAGAGAACCGAGGAATACCCGGAAGGGCAGAAGATATGGGAAGGGGATTTGTTTTATGAGGATGGCGGAAAAATCATGGAAATAGTATACGAGGATGGATGTTTCTGGGGCAAATGGATTAAGCACCGAGAACACAGAACAGCCCTATTTGTTTTGCAAGGGTGGTGGGAGCATGTAAAGGTCATCGGCAATAAATGGCAGAATCCAGAACTATTAAAGGTGAAAGAATAATGGGAACAAACTATTCTATGGGAGGTGGGGGATGAAAGAAATACCTGCCCTTTTCAATCCCGCAATGAATAAGGCTATACTGGAAGGGCGCAAAACCCAAACCCGCAGGCCGTTCACTAAGTTATACGATGCACACAGGCGAGGCGCATGGCTGGATGCTCACAACTGGAAGATGGACTTGTCAGGCCGGTGGTGGGCGCAATGCGACGGCGCGGCACTTGGGGCGTTTCTTAACCCTCTCGGCTCCCCCGGAGATTTGATTTACGTGCGCGAGACGTGGTGGGATTTAGGACATACCGAAAAGGGTAAATGGTGGGGGAGGACCGATTCTCATGTCGTCGGCCCTAAATACGTGGCGACATGCCCCGATCCGTTTGAGGGGGAAGATGGACAGTTTTTACATCGAGAAGATTGGCGGACGGAAACAATAGTTAGAATGACTTATCGCAAACGTCCCTCCATCCACATGCCCAAATGGGCTGCCCGTACATGGCTCAAGGTTACAGGTGTTGGCGTGGAGCGGGTGCAGGAAATAAGTTGCTATGACGCACGGGCTGAAGGCATTGCTGAAGATTTCCGTACTCCATCATTAGATGTGCGGATGAAAGTATGCCGAGATAATTTCATATTAGTCTGGGACTCCTGCTACTCCAAACCAAAGCCCCGCTACCACAAAGGCAAGATCGTTTTCTATGAATCATACCCCTGGGCGGAAGGAACTGAAACCAGAGAACACAAGGGGTTGCCTCATTATGTGTGGGGTAATCCATACGTTTTTGCTACTTCATTTGAGAGGGTTGCGCATGAATGATTTCAGAGGCAAGATAAAAGATGAATGTAAAGTTGTATCGTCAAGGTGGGCTTATGGTAGTTTGGCGAAAGCATCTGGCAGGGTGTTTATCGTATTGCCTGATGCTGAATTTTCTGAAACACAATACGGCGATGACGCAATTGAAGGTATTATTGAAGTCTGCCCCGAAACAGTAAGTCCCCACGTCCGTAACGACAAGCACGGGAATGCTGTGTATGCGGGGGATAAGATACGATACGTTTGCGGTCCATGCACCGCCCAAAAAGGAGAGGTCCATGCGGGCGTAGTTTCATGGGAGCAAGACGAAATGGCCTTTATGGTCACTGTGCCTAATTATGACGCGACTGCATTATTGTGTTTCATGGAAGATATCGAATTGATTGAAAGTGGGGAAGATAATGGCTGAAATGACACCGGAAGAACAGGCACTTATCAAAGCATTCGCCGAAACTGAAACAGGGCGGGCAACTCCACCGGATGCACTGCAAAAATATTTAGATTGCCCCATGATCCCCAAGTCAGAGGCGGAACATTATGCCGCAAGAACCATCCGTGAACTGAAAGCCCGTCTCAAAGCCGCTGACAAGAAACTCGCAGACAAAGACAAGCGGATAGAGAAGCTGGAAATAATAGAAGCTGCGTTTGAAACATGTTACCCACAAGAGTATGAAAAAGCTGAGAGGGCATCACAATGAAAATCAAAATCTTACTCTTATTAACTTCAACGATCTTGGGCGGCACTCATTCAGATATTTTGACAGAGATTCGAGACAACTGGATGCGGCCCAAAACTGCTGTAGACAGCGGCGACGTAGATGGTCCCCCGTGGAACCTTCCAGATTTTGGCTTCCTTGCAGAAGGATACCAGGGGCCAAACTTTCGAGAAGTCTACAAGGGCATGGCTATCGGTGACGCGGAAGCGTTGGAGATTTATCGAGCCATATACGGACGACCGGAATGGCTGTATCTTGGGAAACGCCCAGAAATACGCAGCGAGCGGACAGAAAAACTCATAACGAAATTTATACCCGGAGTTGGATGGTGTTTTGTTAGGTTTGAAAGTAATACGAAGACAACTGCCACCTTTGCACCGTTGCCAATCCGTAGGGTTAGGCAACCTGTGGAAGTTGAACCACCACCGCCGATAGCTGTTCCGAATGATAAGAGCTTACGGGCCGACCAGTTGTTGCGGATCGAGGCGGAGATACAAAATGATCCGAACAACAGTGCGCCGCTGAAAGCTCTGTTGGATTTGATGGCAAAGGAGCAAGGAAATGAAAACTGAAGAATGGGAATGTAAAACGTGTGACGCCGCCACCCCGTGTATCGTCAAAATAATGTACTCTGACAAGGGATTGCCGGACAATCTTAAGGGCAATACTCGTTTCCGTAAGCGAGGCGTTTGTTTATGTAACGAGAACCTTTTGCCAGATTGGAAGGAGGTAGAATGCGAAACCTCACCCTAATCCTGCTCGCACTCCTGCTCATAGGCTGCCAAACCACCCAGCAGCGATACGACCAGCAATACAGAGAATGGATGAAATGGGTAGAGGAAAATCCCGATTGGTGGAAGAATGATCCGAGGTTTGTAAAGGAGAAACACAATGAACCGACTAAGTGAAAATCTAAAAGAAAACATTGTCGTCTACGGAGAATTGAGCGAAGGAGAACAGGCATGTTTTGACAAGGTTGGCATAAAGAACTGTGAGTACAGAGACAACGCGGGGTGGTTGCCTTGCTCTGGGATAGGATCGTTTCTATCTGGTGACACCTACCGCATCCACAAAGACTACCAGCCCGCCCCGGACACCCCTGTATTTCCGGGGTATGTGCTGCGGCGAGTACGAAATGGACAGTATGAAGAATTTCCTGACGGTGCAGATAGCGATTGGACTAACTTGTCACGGGCTGTGAATTGCGGCTGTGTCGGCGGCGTGTTCAAGGAAAAAGGTGGCGTCATAATGACTTCGCTATGCGCGTTCTATTCCGAAAAACATGATATTCTGCTACACAGCGCAAATGATACTCAATTACGGGAAGGCTTCAAGCCCGCCACGCTCGGATGGGTAGTGTTCAAGGAAACTGACTGAAATGGTACGTCAAATTCATGTGGTGGAGGCGATAAATGGCTAAGAAGAAACGCCGCAAGCCAATAACGCCACTCAGCCAGATTAAGAATGCGCTCCGTCGGGTCTGGTTGCGGTCACGGGAACGAGCCAAAGCTCTTAAAGACCATGACTACCGATGTGCCGACTGCGGAATCAAGCAATCTGTCGCCAGAGGTCGGGTTGTTAAGTTGCAGGTACACCACGAACCGCCAATAGACTGGACTGGAATCCTGCGACTAATACGCGATAAGCTATTAAATGTGCCGCAAGTGCCGTTATGCAAAGACTGTCACAAGAAACGCCATGAAGAAACACGTAAAGATATACCTTGAACATCACGCCTATACAGGACATGAGTTTATCCCGTGCGAGAAGTGTGGGGCGACGGCAGTGGACATCCACCATATAGAATCGAAGGGCATGGGAGGCAACCCCGACAAAGACAGTATAGAAAACTTAATCGCACTGTGTAGAACCTGCCACGAAAAGGCACACAATAGATGCGTCGGTGATATTCCGGCAGATGGGAGCGTTGATTAAATGAAAGAGATTACCGAACTATACTGCCATGCCTGTGACGGATATTTCAAGATTGAATTGGATTTAGCTCTTAGCGGCAATCATGTCGTAACCTGCCCTAAATGCCAACATGAGCATTGTCGCGTAATCCAAGGCGGGAAAGTTACCGGAGATAGATGGGGGCAAAGGAATGGACAAACGTACAATTATGCCCCATCCATGACAACATACACGACTACGGCCTCCACCGATTCATCATCTGCGGGCAGTTGGTGGCTTGCGGATAGCTGGAACAACAGCACGTCCACTTGTATTACATATACAACCACATAAAACTTCTTGACATTCCCGCTTAAATATGCTATAGTACTGTCGTTAATTTAAGGACGTATTATGGCAGTTATCGTAACCCCAACAGTCGAACTCATCAATCTGGCCCGCTCAGAAGGCAAACTCGTCGCTGTAATCAACGATGGCGAAGGTGATATCCGCACAACTTCCGCATCCGGCCCTATGTCTACCGAAGCCGAAAAGAAGGCTGTTGCTGACTCGGCACTCCGTAAGTATGCCGCAGAGCTGGCAAAAGAGCCTCTTGTTGCCGGCAAGATTACCGAGCTTGAGTCCGATGCTAAAACCTATATGGAAGGTGTCTTGAATGGCTAATAAGATACTCATAGCCACTGACACTACGCCGATAGTTTTTGCCGACGCATTGACTTACACTGGTGACGGCGGATCGAAGACCGACGATTTTGGATTGACTGGTTTGGATGCGGCTGCGGCAAGGCAGAGCGATAAGGTCGATTTAGATACGGGCGGAGTCGAGAACCGCATTGCCCGCAGATACGCAATAACACCCCGGATAGTGGTAAAAGAGTTTGAGGTTATAGCTGCGGGCGAAAGTATCGATTTCTACTGGGCGCCGTCCCTTTCAGTCACCGCAACCACGGCAAACCCCGGAGGCGTAGTCGGCTCCGACGGCGCATATACTGGTACAGCAGGCAGTACATTGGTTGAGTCGCTTTTGCAGTTACAGTTCATAGGATCTCTAATAGTAACTGACGACGATCATCCTGTAGTTCAACAACAAACATTCGTGGCGGCGTTCCCTACTCAATACGGAACCCTTGTGGCTCACAACAACCAAACCAGTGCCGAACTTGGCGACCCCGACGAAATGTCTGTTACTTTTACCCCAATCGAAGAAGAGGCACAATAATGGCTAATAAGATATTAGTAGCGGCAGACGCAACTCCTTTAGTGTGGGCTAACGCAGGAGATTATGGAAACAGTCCCTTTCCTGACACAGCCCAACTTGATTTAACTTCCCTTGCCGCAGGCGCAGCCCGTCAAGGCGCAAAAGACAATCTTGATAATGGATTAGTCTCGAACAGATTCGCGCGAAGATATGGTGTAACGATGCGAATCGAGTTTGACGTTGCCCCTGCCGACGGCGGAACGGTCGATTTGTACTGGGCACCATCATTAAGTGGCACAGCGGCTACAGCCAACCCCGGAGGCACTACGGGTTCGGACGCGGCATATACAGGTACTGCGGGGAGTACGCTGGATGAATCCCTTTTGCAACTTGAGTTTCTGGGTCAACTGCAAGTCACAAACGACGCCGCGACAGTAGTTCAACAAACCACATTCTCCGCACAGCTACCCCTCCAGTACGGTATGCCTGTAGTTGTCAATAACGGCAGTCAGGCTTTTGAGGGGGATGCTGTTGAAATGTCTATTACCTTCACACCTCTTGAGGATGAAGTTCAGTAATGCGACTCATACAGCAAAAACCGTGGTTCGGTACTCTCCGTAATGATTTTCATTGGAGTACGCAGGGCCTTGTCTTTGCCTCTCCTTTTCGTCCCAATCAACGTCTCATAGACTATTCCTACCTTGCCAGCCACGGCGATATCACTGGTGCTACATGGGCTGGGCAGGGGTTAGATTTTAACCCTGCCGAAGAAGACTATGTTGAGGTTCCCGCAAAAACAGGCAGATTCAGTGGCCCCGACTTCACAATCATAAGCAAGTTCCATGTTAGGTCATTAGGTACTGATAACTCTGGGCGTTTGATTCAGTTTGGAACCGACAATACATTTTCAGAGTGGTCGGGAAATAATTTTATTTGGCGGAGAGATGCAGCCACAAACGGCAGGTGGTTTATGACGGACCCCTTAATTACGTTTCCGTCAACTATCACGTTAGCTATTACGCAAGTAGGAATTGAGGCCCCCAAATTCTATCTCGATGGTGTCTCAGTGGGTGTTTCCGAAATTGATGCTCCAGCAGGAGCACCGACAACGCTCGACGGTAAAACAATAAGAATTGCGGCCAGAAATCATCCTTCTACTTTCAGGGTGTTTGATTCCATAATATTTGACTTCAAAATCTACAACCGCGCCCTCAATGCATCTCAAATACAGGCCCTCTCGCAAGACCTGTGGCTACCATTCAAACAAGACCGTCTCATATTCGCACCTACCGCTGGCGCAGTCAGATTGGTAAACGGGGGACTGATAGATTCAGGGCTGGTCGGGGGCAGGTTGATAGCTTAAATGGCCCCACTCGTCAGCAGGGCCAAACGGAGGAGAAGATTATTTCTTCTTCAGTTTCTTTTTAGTCTTTTTCTTTATAGTTCGTTTAGTCTTTTTCTGTAGCTTTCTCTTTTTGCCCATCAGTCGGCTCCCATGATTGTAATATTTCGTATTGGCGGTCTAATTGCTTAGTGATGTTGTTCAATTTTTCACTGACTTTGCCTTTGAAGAATTCGGCATCGCGTGCAGTCTTTTCGGCGAGGCTCCGTGTTTCGTCAAGCGTCTTCTCTAGCCTGTCGTCGCGTTCCTTGCTGTCCCGCTCAATACGCACAACATCGGTTCTCATTGCCCGCACATCTGCCCTTGTCGTAGCGTACTGTACCACGACCCCTGTGGCAACTATAAGGATAGTAATAATATTACCTAAATTAGCCTTCAAAGCCTTTGCCATACTGTGTCACCTTCCGGTTTATCTTAAATAGAATTGTATCTTGTCGAGTTCTTCTACCGACAGTAATCCACTTTCAGCCAACTTTATAATACTTACACCTTGATTCAACTTGATTCCTGCCATCTCTGCTTTTGCGGCAGACTTTGTAAGGTTCGTAAACTCTTTTATCTTTTCCCCTCTGGCGAAATCGTCCAGGGCATTGTATGCGGGCGAGTTCACTAAGGCAAGCATTACCGGGTACATTAATTCCCCTGCTCGTCGCCATAGCTGTGTATTCTCCTCGACAGTCAATACATCAAATCCATCTCTGCCGCCCAGAAGGGTAGGTGTTACTTTGATATCGTTCTTAGCCAACCGCCTTAACTCTTCAACAACAACGTCACCCCTGATTACAGACGGCCTTGACGGATCGGCCATAACCTCAAGAACGTTCCCGCCGTATCTCGGTAAGTCCTGCCCGAACACATCTATTCTCGGCGGTAGTTTTTCTCTGAGGATAGGTACCCTTGCCTGCACTCTCTGGACAGGCCCCACCGTCCGCCTCTCTATCTCGTCATTTGCCCTTGCGATGTCCGCTACAATCGTAGGAACAATCGACCCCGCCATAGAACTGAACCACGTCTCGAACGATCTCTCAGGGTCGGTCAAGGCTTGCAATGATTGGTTAAGCCCTCTCAGGAACGTCTGTTCGGTAAACGACTTTGCGCCACCAAAGCCCGCCTGTATCATAGCTTCTGTCGGGCTGCCTGTTTCCTTTAAGGCCCTTTGGAAATGCCCGCCCATAAGGACTACGCCACCTATCGGGCCTAAGGTATTCACTGACCGCCATTCGTCACCCACCTTAATACTGTTGGCCTTCCTGCCTTCAAGTTCCCACAGCTTGCGTTCCCTCTCGTCTTTGGGCCTGTCGAGGGTTAGCAGCCCCGCAGTAAATAACGCTCCCCCTGCTACCATTGTTCCTGTACCAGCGGCAGCCCTACCAAATGCCTGTGAGAATTTACGCTGATTGAACTCACCCTTCTTGATCTGGTCGAGAACTTCCGCCGCCAAACCTACAGGTGTGTACCGGACTATCTGCATGGCTATCGCGGCAGGGGTACGAGTAAAGGGTAAGATGAACCCAAACGGCCTCTTGCGCGATACCGTACCGAAAGCGTCACCTAATCGTGTCTGGTTCTGGAATACCGCTATCTCGGCGTCGTGAACGGATGTTTCGAGCATCTTATCAGTTGGGTGGGCGATAAGGTCTTTAACGAAAGCATCAAGTTCTTTACCTTTCAGCTTTTTAGTCAACCCTTTCGCTACAGCCTGGTTGGTTATCGAAGTAGCCTTCATTCCATAATAAAACGGCTGGTCTTCTGCACCGAGAATATGGAAAATAGTCTCTTCGTAAGCCTGAAACGCTTTAGCTATCCTGCTATTACCGAAAAACACATCGGTATAATCTAACTTGGCCCCGACATTTCTTTCGCTCTGCCCTGTCCTGAAATACTTCCAGCCCTCCTTAATACCCTTAACGACACCGGCAACCGTTCCTTTTTTGGTAGCAAGCACAAGTGCCCGTTCGCCGGTGTGGAGCGAGATAGCCCTGTCTATTAACGCCCCCGGAATATTAGCCGCTGTCTCCGATATGGCGTGTGTCGTATTAGACAGGATATTGATACCCGATGTTTTAATGCCTGTGAGTAACCCTGCTTTCCACAGAGTCAGCATCTTATCGTAAAGGTCGCCCCGTATTTGCCTTACGTCCGTAATCGGCTTGAATGTTTTACCGAATACTAACTCTATATTCTTGACATCACCGGGGGTCAGTGCCGTTCCCGCCAAAAGCTTATCAAGAGAAGTGGTCGTATTGAGAACACCAAAGTATTTCAGGTCGGGGTGACTGTATATCCGTTGGTACGCGGCCTCTTTTTCTTCGGTGGTGAGTTGATCTTCAATAGATTCAAACACAAGGTCGTAATCAGTAAGAGGCCCCTTGAGTAATCCGGTAGACTTCAAGACAGCTTCTCTTGTTGGATTACCTTTTCGTATCAATGACTCTGCTGTACCCGCAGCAGCACCAACCCTTTTGCGCAACTCTGCTTTCTTCTCCGCTTCCGTCTTGGGCTGAACTTCTTTCGCCGTTTCCAGCGCAGCAAGTATCTTCTCTGCAGGGTCTTTGCCGTCAACAAGGATAGGTTCCGGTTTGGCCTTTGGTTTCTTTGGTTTGGTTGGCTTGGGTTCTACCAGTTTAGGTATTGGCTCGCCTGCTTTTGCGGGAACGACTCCAACCTGTCGAGCAACTGCGGCTTGTTGCACAGCCTTGAATCTTTCTTTTAAAGGTATCTCCCGTTCAAGAGTGGTTTCGGCTCTAAAGAAATTCTCTGTACCTATTTTCGTGTCGAACACCTCTTTTGCAAGTTTTGACGATGAGCGGCCTTCCAAATCGGAAACATCAACACGATACCTCACAACGCCTTGAGTACCTGACACAATATCTGTTTCAAATCTCTGGACACTTAGCCTTACGCCTTCCGTTGCCAGCATCTCTTTTAATTCTTCTGCCGTAGGTGTTTCTCCGAGAGCGTCAAATGAGAGTCGTATAATATCATCATGTATGCTTGAACGAGACAAGATAGGCTTGCCTTCTGTTTTTGACAATGCCTGCACGCCCTTCTCGTCTACCAAGGGCTCAACAACCTCATCAACCGTAACCGTATTATCAGCAGGGTCAACATCTACAGCGACATCCTCGCCTTCCCTTACAGCTACCTTCTTAACCCTCTCTGCGTAGCCCTGTGCGTCCTCTGGCGTGTCAAACGCTATAGGTCCGACCCCAACAGCCGCGTCAAGCTGTTCGGCCTCTGTAGGCACATCAGGGCCTTTGCTCAATGAGATGCCCATAGTCATACCCCGCCTCACAGAAGCGGGTGCAAGAATAGTAATTACCTCAGCGGCAAGGTTCTCCGGGTCGAAGTCCTCTTTCATTCCCTCCCACATTCTTTTCGCCGGATTACCCTCTCTATCGGATACGCCCGTAAGTTCCCTGAGCAGAGTGCCCAACCGTTCTTCGCCAATCTCGCCAATGATAGATGAATATCCACCTTTAGCGAGCATCTTCGTTGCGAAGTTATCCGCCGTACCACCAGTGATAGCAGACCATTCCTTTTGTAGTCCGGTCATAAACTTAGCACCGAACGGCAACTTAGCCAAACCCTTACTTAGTCCCTTCGTGATTAGACCCCCTGTCTCCTCAGAGAGCGATTCAATGGCTATAGTACCCCATGCCTTAGAGAGACTCGTCGCCCAACCTTCTTCGCCGGAAACACCGAGAGCTATCAATGCCTGCCTCTCTGTTGCTTTTTCACCTACCCTTGGAAGTAGTCCTGTAGAAGTCCTCACAACTGCACCCACAACCAGCCCGGATGTTTTCAGTACCGCTTTACCTGCTAAAGTTTCAACATGTTTCCTGAGCAGCTTTCGCCCGACCCTCTGTGCTATATCGTCACCAATACTCGCAAGCCCGCCAGTCGCAGCGAACTCGATCATCCATGTTGGCAACTGCGACACCCCCACAGCTACTTTGCCGCGAACCGTCTTACCCTTGGACTCAAACTCTAAATCCTTTATGGCTTGTGCCATTAGCTCCATATCTCTTTCTCTTGAGATAGTGAACACCATGCCGGGTGCGCCTGTTTTCCTGTTGACCTCTTCTGATTTCCTGTTCCATGCGTCGTAATCAAATTCTTCGTCAAGTAGCCTGTTGGCCGCCTGGATTGTTTCTATGTTTTCCTTAATCCCTAATACGCCGCCAACCACCGGAATTTTTGTTATACCTTTTCCAAACGTCCATTGATCTTTGAAGTTCTCACTAAACCCCGTTCTGTTATCCGGCACGGGTTCGGCAAACGAATCGGGGTCGGTTGCAGCAATCTGGGCGTCATAGAACCATTGCTGTGCTATGTACAAAGGCACGTCGTTTTCGATAGCAGCGTCCCATTGCCTGCCCATTAAATCGAATGCCTGCTCTGGCGGGATAGGTTCGGCGATAGGTTGAATAACAGAAACCCCCACAGGATCACCGAACTCATTCACCTCTTCAACAACTTCATCGCCGAATTCGTTTACAGGCGTGCCTGCTGCTGATTTGGGAACGGAAAATAACCTGTTACCGCGACGTACTATTTTATTCCCTAACTTTTCTTCTGCCTCTATGGTCTTGTGAAATGTCGGATGCTGCACGCCCTTTAGCACCATGCCAGTTCTGGGGTCAAGACTTCCCATGTGGCCCGATGGATCGGGGATGCCCCCCGATTCCTTGAATGTTTCTATGTCAAAACCGGGTCCTTGGGGATCAAATTTGCTTACCGCTACAGCCATTATCTCTTTACCGATATCCTTCCGTTACGGTCTATATATCTTGAGCCGCTTGGCAACTTGTCGTAAGCGGCCTGCGTCGTAATCGTCGGTGGCACGGCTGGCGCCTTGATAGGGTCTTGTTTAGCCTTGTCAGTTTCGGCCTGCAATTCCCTTAACGTAGACCGGACCTGTTCGCCCTCCGCCTTTGTTGCCCGAATGTCCTCTATGCTCTTGCTCCAATAGATCATCTTCTGTTGATTGGCGTATTGGGCAAACTCTCTCCCTAGCTTGTCAGGGTTCTCAGTTATCCAATCCCGCAAGTCCTTATTGTATAATGACAAGTTCCAGAATTGTAACTGGCGAATTTCATTAGCTTCACTTTCAAATAGTTTTGCCGCATCCGGTTTCAGCCCCCGCATTGAATCAGCAAGGAACTGTGCGTAGGCAGGCTCGTCAACATGATTAACCAGCAACCTCCCCGCCTCCCTGTCAGCATTGCTCAGCGCGGAAGCCTGTGATGTCTTTAGCGTGGTCGCTGCTATTTTGAGCAGTTCCTGATAGTCCTCGTCACCTAAAAACCGGGAATTATTTCTCAAGTCTTCGTTGAAATCTCTCTTTCTGACAGACCCTTTCCATATACCGAGCGCGTCATTATACAGCCTTTCAAAAACAGACCTGTCCGTTACTATGTCTTTATGCTTAACTGCTGCTGCTGCCCGTCTTTGAATGTCAGCAAACAATGAGGACTGTGCCTTTTCGTCCAGACTCGAAGCGTCTACTGCTTTCATCGCCGCATCATAATTCTTGTCGAAGTAGATTAACTGGTTTATGTCGTCTAATTGTTGCTCCTGTTGTGCTTCCAGTTTTAGTGTATTCTCGGCTCTTCGGTTCGTAACCCTGGTCCTCATCTGGGACTCTGCAACGGCCTTGTCTGCTTCCGGCAAGTTCAACTCATCTATTGCGGCAAACGCAACCGCTAAGTCGCCTTGGGGATTTTCTTTTGTGACCGTTCGCTCCCATGCGGCAAATCCAACCCCCGCCACAGTCTTAACGAATTCATCATTCCCTTTTTCTTTTACGGCCTTGATTATAGCATCTGTTTCTTCTTCTAAGGCAATCGTATCGTCTAACACGCTTCGCAAGTTATCTTCTGCAATTGCGATATCATCCAGCTTCCCAGTGCCCATTGCGCTTATCAATTCAGCGGTAGCTTTGAATCTATTGTCTGCCGCCTTTTGCACTACCGCTCTGCCTTGAGTGGATGCCAACTTCTCAGCTAAATCTATTTCCAACAGTTTAATCTGGACCGCTCTTGTTTCGTCGGACATCTCTATTTTAGTTAAATCGGCAGATGCTTGCTGGAACTGCTCCTTGACTATACTCTCCCATGTAGTCGGGTCAGGGCTCTGGAACATAAGTCGTTCAATATTCGTATCTGTAACTGACCTGATACCGGCGGAATCTATTCTGCCACTGATATCAATTTGATTCTGCATCTTTTCATCAAGAAGTTTTTGAACCTTCTCTTCTTCTTGCAGTTGCCTGCCTACCCCTATGGCAGCAGCACCAACCGCCTGCAAGCCTTCACCTATCGACGGACCCAGATCGACCCGAATATCCTGCGTTACCGCTTGTTGTATTGGTATTCCTGCTTGTGATATTCTTGGCATATTACGATCCTAAAAGAAGGCACCTGTTGTTGGAAACGCTGTCCCCGATGCAGTAGACGAACTTACCCCGCCACCGCTCGCAATAGAAGTTCCCGTCCCCGCCCCACCGCCAGCCGATAGACCGCCCGTCCCAAAAGTTGTTGCGAGCGTACCGCCAGCTTTCAACAGAGAAACCCTTTTTGCCGCCTTACCTCTTGCCTTCGCCATTTGCCCCTGACGCCTCTGTATGGTCGCCTGAGTCTCTAAAGCCTTAGCACCAAGCAATCCTCTCCTTAGAGTTAAAGCCCTGTCTATGGCGAAGCTGGAGGCTATGTCGGCAAGCACAGCGATAGGACTACCCTCTAATGTAACGCCAGCCTTCCCCCCTCTTGCTATCTGGGCGCCGAGCGTAATCTTTTCTGCTTTGGCGACACGCTGTTCTTCAAAGGCAGCGGCTTCTTGTGTAGATTTAGCTTCCCTCTCCAATTGGCGAGCATTGAATTCAGCGAGCTTTTTAGACGCTCTGCCTTCGCGTTCAGCCGCTCTGCCTTTCTCTATCTCGCTGGCGGCCAATGCAGCACCGCCAGCCACCAATAATAGTACTGCCAAACTCATAATACATACCTGTGATATATATGATTGTCATGTTCAATTGTCGTGCCTGTCTTTCTGAATCCCAACCTTCTCGCCAATCTGTCTCCCATCTTAAATCCGTCCAGAATTATAGCCGAGTATACCATATCGCCGAGAGATTCAGTCAATATCCTTAACCCTTCTTTCAGGCCCCGATACACTTTTGTCTTGCATTTACCGCTGGAACGCGCCCAGAATACGGCCTCTTTGCCCACCACTACACCACCACATGCTATCGGTTTGCCGTTTACTTCCGCTGTAATTGCAATTGAATTCTCGACAACTTCCTCCCATCCTTGAGGATTTGCCATGAAAGGTTCTATTGCCTTTACATCTCTTAAATCTTCCGGTCTGAAGTCTCGCAATATCATCTTCTCTCCTCTATCTCAAAAGAGACAATAGTTGCCAATGCCGTAGCAGGGAATGGCGTGTCAGACCTGATTACAGTATAGGCATCTTCGGTAAACCCACCCTCTGTCGGTATCGTTTTATCTTCTGAATTATTAGAGTATTCAAATTCCATTTCAGTTAAATATTCTCTACCGCCATATTCCTGTCCAGCTTTAACATTCTTTGACCTTAACGCCCTCAGAACGGTTTCATTTATTCTTTTTATCCGTGATTGGTTAGTTGGTGCAGTTGGTATTTCTAACCGCATAGTCCTTATTTTAGCACTGTAAAGTAACCCTACCTGATAGGTTGTGACTGCATTAGGAACGGTTATCTGTCCACTTGATACTGTAAATGCGCCTACGAATGCACCACTTGACATTACATATACCAACTCGCCTTCAAGATGGTCTAATCCGGTTATTGTTGCGCTTGCGGCATCGCCATCATCTTCTCTGACATAACCATCGGTAATAGACGTATTTCCACGATTGACTTGCGCCAGAGCAGACCCGCCAGATTCAAATGCTAATTTAAATGAATTGGCTGTCTTGTCAGATACGTAGAAGATATCATTGAACCATGATACGAATAGCGGATCATCATTACCGTAACCATGATTTGGAAGATATACAATCTGATCTGCCATTAAGTTATATTCCCGATACTGGCCGCCAAATCCTCGGCATCTTTTTTGATCTTCTTCAAACCGGCATCTTCATCTTTGGCCCACTGTATCAAATCGGTAAGCCAGTCTGAATCCATTTCCGTTCCGTCCGGTACATCATCATGGTTCTGTTTCGTTAATTTCTTGAACTCCTGCTGGGTTAGAGATACAAGAACTTTGCCAGAAGCTAATCCTATTTTTTTCATATTACCACCCTATCGCTATCCAATACGCACCTGTTACATCTGCATCAGTATTTATCCATACATCGGCAGATGCGGCGCTAAGTGAAACCACAGTATTATTCGTACCGCCCGCAGTAGCCGCAGGTGCAACATCTGTAAACGTAAGACTTATACAAGCGTTCGGGAAAGCAGTTCCGAAAGTTATAGTTTTAGCCCCTGTTCCTGTCTTCAGTCCACCTTTAATTATAAAGGCATTGGGATACGTAGTAGTTTCGCCACCCGTATAAGCAGTTGGGTCCCATTCCATATCCGTAAGCATTTGAGCTTTTTTATGTGTACCATCCGATAACTCATGCCCAATAGTTAGGTGAGCCCTCATATCTGTATTCCAATCTTCTACGCCATTTTCTGGCCATGCGCCCATAATAATCTCCTACGGAATTGTTCCGCCACATAAACTTGAATTACAATTTCCAGCACCACATCTTACGGTGTCACTTGCTAATATTATATTCTGCGAACCTGCCTCACTTATATCCTGAACAAAAGAGTCAACATGAATAGCTTCGTCTAATTGGTCTGAAAATCGCGTACTAAACCTTTCAATCAATCTCACTGTGGCAGTATTGATTACCCTCTTAACCGATACCCATATTTCATCTTCGATACTACCGCTTATTCTGGCAATACTCTCGAATATTCCTACAGGTGTCAAAAGCGACGATCCTGTTACATGCCTGCTCCAACCTAACACATCTTCGTCCGGCTCATAAGTAAATCCTAATAATGTACCGTCACTACGAGTCATCCACACAATACTGTCCGGTATCTTCTGTGCAGACATTGTTGTTGCGCTTACTTCCAATATTGTCGGGTTCAGGATCGAAGCATTAGAGGCGGTAAGGGCGAAAGTAGCCAAGTCAAATTTAAGCGATCTCAACTTCTTGCCCGATCTCTGATGGAAAAATACCGCGTCCTCAAGGATTACGGGTTGAATTGTATTACTGCCGTAAGCGGACTGGTTCTTTGCTTTTACGTCACTTGGAGTTATCGGATCGTCGGGATTGGCTGCGCTTAAAACATACTCTTTACTTGCCGTACCAACCGCCATTAAAGTTTTAGATACCATCCATTGAATCTGTGATACATCACGATCATTCAATGTGAATAATACTGCTTCATTATCAAATACACCTGCAAGATAATTCTCATATCTGGCAGTTTGTGATCCCCATAAAGTTTGCGGTTGGTTATCATTCGACGCCCACCATAATCTATCTTCGTGGAAATTGACAGTTCTGGGATATCCCCTGCGTATACCCCATGAACCTTCTGCCCACATAGAGGTTGTAGTCGTAGCTTTTACGAGAAAATACACGCCGACATCTACTGTTTGCTCTGCGGCATTGCCGGGAATAAACGCATCTGTATCATCGAGTGTAAAGTGATCGGCGTCCACACCTTCTGTTATAATATAAATATTGTCATCTGCCAGCGTGTAGTTTAGCCCACTAAAGCTGGCATTGCCTACATCCTTAAAAAGCACTTGATCGCCTGTCGATAATCCATGCGCGACACTGCCAACCAATATATCCTGCGAGGAAGCGTTGCCGAACCGCAAGTCTGTATGCGATACCGGATCATCCAAATCGTGTAATGTGCGACTTCGTACAATCGCTGTAGCAGAAGTGGTGTTGGAGTGGGCGGTTATCTCCACAACCCCTAAAGAAAATTGATCTTGTGCCGCCAGTGTTGCTTTGGTTGCATCGGTTACTTTCGATAAAGGATCAATCCATGTTATTCTATAAAATACATCATCTTCTAACTCTGTCCCAGAGAACGCGACAGCAGCGGTAAATATCCGAACATTTTGCCAGTCTGCGTCCCCGATTTTACGTTCTAAAGTTAATGACATACTATCGTTAAACCCTGACGCATCTACCGAAAAATCACCTTTTATTCGTATCTCTAAAGATGTTACCGGTTCCGTGATTGTTGTCGACACATCTCCTGTGCGTGCCTTTTTTAGCAACCATTTAGTCCCAACGTCGGCAACAGTACCGAGGAATGGTTCATGCCCGGTAGCAACTAATGTTCCCGCTGCACCGACTTCATGGTAAAAAGCACTATCAAACGCAACTTCGTCATGTGTAAATACAAATGTATCTGCGGCATCCGTATTTTCATCCTGGAACGGGCCATCCGTAAAAACCACATCCGCAATCGTCCAGTCCGTATCACCGAACCTGCTTAGTTTCTGGGGATGTACGTCTACATGGGCAATATACATAACATCGGCGGACTGAACGTAATGGAATTCAAATGCTTCATCTTCACTATACTCAGTCGATATCTCATAAATATAATCCGCAATTACATAATCAACTGCCTTGCCGTCAGGGTCATCTGTTCCAGCCAATCTTACATAAATCGTACTGTATCCGAGCGTGTCATTGTCACCATAACCCCACTCACTTATCGCAAGAGAACCTAATGTCCCTTCTGTCATGTCAACGCTATTTTCCGTAACTATACGTGGATCAATTAAGGATGGATCGCCACCACCAGCCAGTTCGACATAGTATTCACCGGCTTGAGCAGGTGAAACCGTCCACTTATATGTAGCATTTCGTATGGACAAAGTTACACTTGGGGCACCTTCAATAAGTGTCTGTGCGCCATCTTTGTAGAACCGAATATAATTGGCACCGAATTCAAGTATATGTGTATCGGCCACAGAAAACTCAAATGGTATGAGTCTGTTCTTTCCCTTTGCCGTAGCGATATATTGAGTGCCAGGACGTTTAACCGCTCCGCCCTGTGGCAGAGGTGTGAAGTTTACCATCTGCGAACAGCCGTTGAAATACTTGGCAAGGTCTGGGCGGCCCGAGAGATGTTCGCCCAGTTCGCCTGCGTTATATGCGTTTTTGATGATTTTCTGTGGCATTAGAGATATCTGGCAAGAACTCGAATATTACCTGTGGTTAAGTTGGTTGCTGTAACAAATGCTTTGATATATCTGAAACCAGTAAAATCGAAATTGAGACGCTTGATGTCATTGGCCGTAGCACCACCTTCCTGTATCGTAGTTGTATGATACGATGTTACCGTAGCAGTATCAGCCCATAACACACCTGTCGCTTGTGTACCTGTACCAAAGATATAATCCACAGTACAAATATACTCAGGTGGCCCGCCGTCTACTGCTGCGAAAAATGCTATTGTTGCAGTCTCGTCTGCACTGCCCGTGCCATATACTATGATCGATAACATATTAACTTCTGTTAAGCCATCTGGCGTACCTAAATCCTGAAAGTCATAACCACCACTTATTCCACCCTCTGCTGGTACAAAACCAGTAGTTGCTGGAATGCTCTCGGTATCAGTACCGGATGTAGACTCTATGATCGTATACGAACTTAATTTTGTTTTTAATGGAGGCATATTTCCTTCCTTTAATAATAACGCCAACCGGCATTACCCTGAAAGCGGGAACGCATGTGTCGGCTTGAAAATAATCTTTTTGGTTTGCCCTGTTGCGAATCAACGGAACGGGCCTGTGGTAGAATCAACTGTTCCAATTGGTTTACCAGAACAATTCTCTGTTTTGAATCGTTATGTAGAGCAGTGACGATATATATCGCAAGTTGATGTACAATGGCATCCTTGAGGCGGGCACTCCATTTAGTCGTATCGGTCAGTTGCTTAATATAAGTCACGTAAAGAATTTTATAGTTTACCCCGGAAGTAGTCCACTTGGCTGCTTCCAGATCGTCCGCAAATGTTCCCGATTCGTGTGAAATAGCACATATATAAGAAACATTATCAGTTACTTCATCAGTAGTTACGGTCCATTTTGAGGCTGCTAAATCCGTAGCAAACGTACCGGATGTATGGGCTTCGGCGCACACATAAACCGAGCCGCCCGTAGAAATAAATTGCCCTACCAGATACCCTGTCGATGTAACCCATATTTCTATTTTGCGAGATACATATTCACCTGCCACGTAATCATTTTCTGTAACCCATAATTGGGGAGTCTGGTCAGCGTTGGACATGATAAACTCACCAACCACATCCCACGGCCATATATCACCTGTACTCGGAGCGCCAAATATATTCCTGTCCCCAACAGATATGATCTTCATGCTATCTGTCGGCCTGGCGTATTTTCGGTTATACTCAAATAGCGGATTGGACGTTGGTGCCTCTTGTGATACGATAACCTGCTCAACAGCTTCGTTCCAGTTATGCCGTCCAAGTATAGTATCTCTTGCAAGAGGATAGTAGTTGTTTGCGAGTCTATATGGCTTGTCGGCCCTGCTAACAGCAGTATCTTCCACCCGGAAACCTCCGAGCAATTCGATAGCCAGATTAAAGATTACCTCTACGGCGGTTAAAGCCATATCAACCTCAAAATTAGGGGAAGGCCGAAGCCCTCCCCGTTCACATTAATCTTCGATGATATACAGGGTTGCAACAACAACACTAATACTCGCCGCCCATGTCTGGTCAGCAGTTGTTACCGTTACCGTGTGCCTGTCATCAAGTGGTGCGTTACTCACCGCTTCCAGTGCCGGAATAAAGAGTTGTGCTGCTGCATTCCAACTTGTCCACGCTGCCGTTGCTGACGCTGCCGTGATATTTCCTGCGGGGTCAACAATAGACATGGTTGCTGTCGTAGCCGCAGAGTTTGCCTCATTAGCTACATACCAACCAAGCAATCTTGCACCTTTCGGTAGAGTGCCAACTGTAAGCACGAAACCCGCAGCCGCTGTGTCCGCAGCGAGCATTGCAAAGGTATCGTAAACGACCCTCAGCTTGGTATTCCATACGTCAGCTGCGGCGAGCATAGCACTCAGATTAGAAGTGCCCGCAAATGTTGCGGCCTCTTTGGTATAATTAACGCCACTTCCAGTAGTTATAGCTGCCATAATTATACTCCTTTCTCTACGCTTCCGTAGTATCAATACATTCGATTAACAAAACCTTGTCTTCGTCCATACGGATAGCATTCTGACCGGACTTAGCCGATACCTGCCAGATACCCTTACGAGGCAACCAGTCTACCCGGAACATCGGAGAGAGGTGCTGTGCGTAAAGAATTCCCATTTTGGACCAACAAGGACATCTGAATACGTTTGTGTCACTATTCATATCGTTACTTGAACCCACAACGATATTGTGATCGATATGGAATTGGAAGCCCATGAACTCAGTAACAGTACCGGCAATTAGCGACCTGATAATTGCCGTATCGATACTTTGGGTTTCAGCAGACCGAAGCAAGTCAGATAACTGTTTCGGGGCAACGCCAATATGGAACTTTTCGTTGGGGTTATTCTTCAACTCGATCATCGCCTGACGAGCCAGAATAAGCTTATCAATCGTCAATCCTGTCGAAGTACCGCCAACTGCAAAGTTCAGTTTCGCATCGTGAACGATAACCCGCCCACCCTCTGATGTAACTACAAATACCGCAGCATCATCAAAGGTGTAGGTATCGTCGCCGGGATTCTCACCACCACGAACAGAACCAAAGAATGCGTTATTGATAACGTCATTCTTCACACGAATAATAGCTTTCGCCATCGCCGTGATGTATGCACTCGTAGGATCAGCCAGAAGTGCGATCTGATCCTCGTTGTCTACGAATACGGCCTTTTCGTACCATTCCGGGAACATCCATCGCCTGTTATGGGCAATCTCCTCAACCGGAATATCCGCAAACCGCACAGACTTCTTGGTCATTTCAATCGAACCAACGAAATCATACGATTTGTTGTCGCCTTGCAAGGAATCTACATCTGTAGTGCCAGCATAAGCGTCATTTTCTTCCTGCAAGATTTGTCGATATCCTGCTGTATAGGCGTGGTAAAATGCTTCCTCCCAATAACCGGAAGCAGCATTTACATTGCCCTGTCTTGTAGCCATAATTGGCCTCCACAAGTTAAACCTTAATTAGTTTTAACGGTCAAGGTCGTCCTTGCGGGCCATGCCTGCTCTTTACTGTCGAGTGGACAAGTGGGCTACCACTATCTTCCGGGCCTTGCGGTCATCCGGCTATCTGAATCTTTGGTCATCCAGCCTGATTATGTTTCTGGGCCAATAGATTCTTGAACTCAGCCATCATTGCGTGATGGTCAACGTGCATTCGATCTGAGTATGCAGGATTTTCTGTCACTGCTTTAATCTTCTCGTCTATAGTTTTCGGGTCTACGGGACCGCCCCCGGCAGCCTTTAATGTTGCCTCATCTAATTTAGAATTCATTCGATGCAGCATTTCTATGACTTCCGGGTTTCTGTTCAATCCGAGTTTATCTAAAGTTGGCGTAATACCCAAGGCTTCGGACACGTTAAACGCCTCCTCCATATAAGTATCGTACTTGTCGCCATGTTTCTCTTTCAGGGCGGCCTCCACAGCAGCAGTCGCGGCCTCTTCGCTTGCTACCTGAATATTAGCAATTTCAAGTATCTGGTTGACCACGGCGGTTGCCTGTGTCGGGTTCAGTCCTTGTGCATGCGCGAGTCCCTTAATACCACTCAGAACCTCCGGCTTAAACGTCTTTGCTGCATCACCGAAATCATAACCGTCAGGATTCTCTGGTCTGCCGAGTCTTGTTCGCATTGTATGTGCCATTTCATCGGTTACAGTCTCAGGGATATTCAGTTTTTCCGCCACTGTTCCCTTATATGCTACTTCTGTTTGGTACCCAATCGCCAATGCCTCCACGCTCTTGAACCCTTTACTTCCGACAAGCGCACTCACGCTCTCCGGCGCACCAGACATATCACCGAAACTTCCATCCGTATTCATGTAATCAACCATTCTTCTCTACCTTTCGTTTCAACATGCTATTTATATGGACATAAACATTTCTCTGTCCTTCCCTGAACATAGTCCTGTTAGGGTTGAAATCCTGACCTACACTGGAAAACTCGAAACCACAGAACTCTCTCAGATGATCGAGGACTTTAATACCTCTTGCCGAAGCAAACAAGTGCTGCATCTCAAGAGCAAGATCGTCGTTCTTTTCCACATTTTCAGCTATTTGTTCTTCTCTGCTCATACGAATTGCGCCGCCACACTGGTTTCGTCAATTGCCCCACTCACATCCTTTATCGCTTTCGCCGCCGTCGCGCCTATCTCCGCTTGCTGTGCCGCATCCTGTACCTTCTTTCTTTCTTCCCTCATAAGGGCAACATCTTCTTCGGGTCTCATTACCTGTCCGGGTACACCGCTGTTATTTGCTGTGAGTCTTGCAGCTTCGTCCATGTCGATATTATCACTTACAGGCCATATCTCTTCCAATGCCGTCCACTTGCCTAACCATAATTCAATAGCATTAGATTGTAATTGAGACATTGCCTTTGCCAACCTGCCCTGATAAACAATATCAAATTCAAAATCATCCGGTGCTTTAGGAATAGATTCTTTCTTGCTTGCAGACAACAACTGTAAGGACTGTACCGCCAGTGGGTCGAATAATTCCTGTTGGAGTCCAGTCACCATAGGAGCGACAACAACTAACTTACCCGCTTGTCTTATCTCAGCTTCGGTAGCGCTTGATATATTCCTGATATTCTCAAGGGCATCGAATAAGTCATTGAAATAACCATCCTTAACAATTAATCTTTGTTTCTCGATATCCAGACCCAACCCGGCAGCATTGAAACCTACATTTAACGGAACAGGAATTGGAGAACCCTGCCTGTAGTATAAAACAGCACCTGGACCCGTTACGGGTTGGCCTACAATAGAATCATCCTCTGCCAGCAAAGGCGGTGTATGAGCCGACTCTGCGCCTTCTATATAAGTTGCCCGCATATCATTGAGCATCCTGATCTCAGGCAGTAAGTCATGGCCCGGCCCTCTGCCGAGTAATTCGTTAGGTGCTAACTCAAGTCTGCCTATGAGATAAACCTGCCTGCGGAAACCACCTTCCTCTACAGTCTTTTTACTCTCGACTTCGATATACATGGACTCAAAAGACATACCGGCAGCGTCTACCTTTTTGGGGTCTACGTCGTCTCTCGGAAAAACAGCGTGTACGAATTCATGTTTGTTATTAAACTTCTTGGCTTTGAATTCCTTCTTGATCTTATCGCTTACGTTATCGCCGAACTTCTTAACAGCCTGCCTTACAGTGTATCTTATCCTGCGGAAAACAACATCGATCTCGCCTTCGTCATTTTCTTCAAAGAATATATCGCCAAGATGATAATTACGATACTGCAAGCCTTTCGTCTTTTTGTTCTTTGTAAGTGCAATACAACCTGTACCAAATACCACCATGGACTTTAGCGTCATAAACATGGCACGCTGGAAATTTGAGCGTAGAAGCTCAGAGTGTACGGCGTCGGTGGCTGTAGAAAGCCATTGACGAATCACATCGTCTTCCCGGTCCTCTGCACTCTGGGCTTCATACTCAAACCACGTTAAATTCTGTCCGGCTGGCATAATGAACGAAAAGAGTCCTGCTGTCATACGATGTGCCGCTGTTCGCGCGGTTGAATCCAGTACATCGAGTGTGCGTACCTGTCCGGGCGGCTGGTTAATCGCCTGGTGCATGTCTCTTGAATTCGGCCATACATAACGACCTAATTCCTCAAGGACACTATTGGATTCGTCACGCAGTTTCTTAGCCGCTTCGTACCGATCCAGAACTTGTTCTTCTTTCGTACTCATTCGCCTAACCGTCTTTTAAGTCCTTGCCGTAACAGGTTTTGTGTGCCCGCAAGTTGCGTAGACTGCCTGCCTGTTCCAATGAGACTGCGCCTTCTTCTACGCGCAGCCTCCGTCGCGTCCACTTTTATTTGTTGGATACTCTCAACAGGTTCAGGGTCACCTTGCGTTTTCGCTTTTGCCGCACCAAATAAACTACTCATTGGACTCTTCCGTTGAGGTTAATATACGATGTCTTTCCGGGTCATATACTTTTTTTACTTCGACCGGGACAACCTTTTCTTCGGAAACCACTTTTTTCTTTGCTACTTTTTTCTTAGCCATTATTAACTCCTATGCCTGTAAGACGTATGGAACCGCATCGGTTTCGTCCTTGCCGGTGATTACATTATCAATCGCTCTGGCAAGAACGAAATCATAACCATCAGTAACCGTAGTAGTATCAATATCAGTTATCATTCTGTTCCCTACAACAAGTAACCCACTGGTTGCGCTATCATCTTCCGAATCAATACCCATACCAACAGTCGCCATAACATTATCAATGGCCCAACAGTTTATCGCCTGACCTGCTGTTGGATTAAAGTCCAGCCCAATAGCACTACTATGGATTCTGCAATTCTCCAATAGGAAATTAGTCACGCTGCCTGCGTTGATTTGAATAGCTGCCGTAGAAAATCCTGCGCCAGATGTATTCGGATCAAACCTGCAATTAGTAATAAACATATCGTGTGCCTGAACTGCTCGTAAACCGATAGTAGCTGCGTCAATTGCACTGAATACACAATTGTCGAATCCGATACCGTTCTGATTGATCGGGATGTCCACAATAATACCGGCTGCATCACTATAGAATTCGATATTATGAAACACACATCCATGATAAGTATCCGTAGTCGCCGCCTCAAGCACATGATTTCCTTCAAGCCGCGTTCGCGGATGCTGATTAGTTGTTCCGACGCCAATCACATCAGTTTTCTCTGCGAACTTTGTCAGGTCTTCTGTTAGTGCATCGCCAACACAATAAACCGTTGACCTCTGTGCCCACGCTCTGTTAGCCGACAGACCCTGGAAAGCGTGCGCCGCCGCAAGGCCCTCAGCAAGAGTCTTAAACGCAGTCTTCCACGTCTTTCCACCGCCAGACGATACCCTGTTGCCGTCTACATAAAACGTACTTGCAAATGGCAGTCGCGAGTTGCCTGTGCGAGCTTGCAATCGCCCGAACGGATCTTCCGTAATACTTGTTCCGTCGTAACCTGTTTTTCTTAAATTTGCTGCCCATCGAGCCATGATAGCTCCTTTCTACCCTCGCGGGTATAATACTAATCAACTCGCACGCCTTCTCCGCCGACCGGAGTTCGAACGCTGAGTCGTTATATTGGTATTCTTTCGTTCTGTTACATTTCTTTTAGGTGAAGTTCTCGACGCCGCCAGAAGGAAGTAAAGCATTGTATGATAATAATGATCGTCACCCGAAAGTTTAATCCATCTGGGTTTCATTATTCCCGTTTCAGGATGAGGGATAAGCGTCTTTGCCGTCTTTGTCATTTCCTTTGCTACTTCTTCGATCTCCGCCGACTGTCGGGGTAAAGCAATCTTACCACTTATGAATACTTCATTTACCTTATCGCACCATTCGTTACGGTTAACTTTGACCATTCCGTCTTTTGTCCAACTTGGATTGCCCGGCATCTGTTCGGAATACTGGCATAAAGTAACTCTGCACCCTAATTTCCGTGCGTCTTTCTGGAACGTCCTTGCAGCATGAATATCAGGCAGAGAATCAACTACGCAGTTCTTTACTTTCATCTTCTGAACAATATCAAGAGCGTCATCAAACTTATCGATTCTTGCGGCTTGAAGTATCTCGTAAGTTTCCCTGCCCGTCCTGTTACCTACCAGACAATGTAAAGTCTTTCCTACATCTATCCCCATCGAAGTCTCGCCGCTGGAATATACCTGCGAACTATAAGACGGGTTGCATCGCCCTATCACGTCTTCACGGGTCAGTTGCATTTCCTTCTCGCTTGCAGCCTGCCCGACTATGGACCGAAGGAACTCAGATAAAGCAACACCTTCCGCTTTATGAAACCTTCTCATATACCCTTCAAGGTCAGCCATAGGCGACAACCACCCATCAATCCATACACCGCCCTCGTACCTGTCAGCATAGTCCGGCTGCCATCCGCCGTCTGCAACGAATATTTCGTTCTGACAATATGTACAAGACCGGAACCACCTGCCGTTAATCTTGATAATAGCCTTCTCCCACGAATCAGACAGGCAGGTATACCTCCCACACGCACTGCATGGTATCTGCCATTTATTCTGGTCGGACTCTTCGTATAACTGGTCAATACCATAACCGGGAAATGTCGGTGAACCGAAATTCTCTTCAAGTCTGAACCTGGAGTTGTTCAATCTCTCTTTGGACTTCTCGACCATATCCATATCCATCAGGTCTATCTCGTCACGCTTAATAACGTCACAGGGAGTAGACCGCAGGTTTGCGGAGTCTTTGGTTGTACCCCCTATCTTCTGGGGCTGGGCACCCACAAAGACTATCGACCGACCGTTTATCTCTTTTACAGACGCGGTGTTTGTGCCGACGTGTTTTTTTAACCATAGATTATAATCGAAGATCGGGTCGAACGATATCTTTGCAAGCTGTTCCACCGCCTTGACGGTAGGCATCATATACATAATGTTCTGGTCAAAGATTCTGTAAAGGCACCCATGGACAGCCTCTAAGTATTTTGTAGTAGTAGCTCCGATCTGGGTGCCTTTTTTGATATTCAGAACTTTCTTCGGATAATTTACAAGGTCACGAAGATAAGGTCTTCCTTCAAGAGAGAACTTTATACCGTCGCGCAGGTTCAGACCTTTCAAATGCGCCCATGTAAGCACATTTGCTTTCATCATAGCTAATTCTTCATTTGACTTTTTAGCCATCTGTGAACACGTCTTTCGCTTCTTTAATAGCCACCGCGAGTATTTCTACTTGCATTTCTATATTCCGTAAGGCGTCCCTTCTTTCAATCGTACCTGCATGATTATGTAACAACGTAACATTTCTGGTGATATTGTTTCGGCCATGTTCTATGTCATCCCACTCATCCATTATACCTGCTCCTTGCACGTGTATCACGCCTACTGCCTGAGACGGGACCGCCATATAGAGTTGCATCCCCGGCACCGTTACCGTTAGGAGTGAGAACAGCGCCTATCGGAATTTGAATTGTACTCACAAGTGCCCAGTCGTTTGCGCCTACCGTATCTACATTCTGACCGAGAATCCATGAGCCCGAATCTACATCCCACCAGATATACCATGTCGCCGTACCACCTCCACCGTCGGGATGCTCCTCTTCGGAGGCCCATGTGGGTTTACCGTCGTTGAGAGTTGTGGTTCTTCGGTAAACACCATTCGGGCCAATATCTGTAAACGTATCGCCAACACTCTCGGTCCCCGTGAGTATAAGAGTCTCGGAATCTGTTGATTCTTTACTTGGAACGTGTTTTACAGATACGGCTTTTATGGTAAGTGTATCGGCGGCGGTGTCATTCTTTACCTGAAATTTAAGACCGGCGGAAGTAGTCCCTCCGGCGACAAGATACAAAGTATAAGTACCACCCGAATAAATATTATTAACACCACCACCATTAACAGATACCTCTAAAACAGTGGTCGGGGTATCGTCCAGAGTCAGACTTGAGATATTAAAAATGACTTGATACACTTCGTCGGCGTTTGAACCAAAAGTTTGCAGAATAGACCTTTCGGTATCGGTTTCCGATGATGTCCAGATGGCCGAAATATTGCTGGTCAGATTCCAGTCTCTAACAAAAACCCATGGAGTCATAACCCTAAGAAACATATTATCAATCGTAATATCATACTCATTCGATGTTGGAGCGCTGAATCTGAAATCAGAATTTGTGTTGTCGGGAACATAAACTCTCGACCAATGGAAATCTACGTTCGGAATCGCCACGTTTGGGTTAGCACTTGTGACTAATAGATTATCAGGACCAACTCCGTCAGTCCATACATCCATATCAAGAGAATGATCTTCGACGGCCCCTGTTATAGCAGTATCGGAAAAAAGCGCACATCCGGCTGCCGCAGGAAATACTGATTTGAAATTACAAGCACCGTTACCACCTTCACCGGAAAGGTTGCCGGGGGCCACTTCGGATATAACTCCATTGGTTGAGTTATCAGCCCAATCGGTCGGAATTCCACCACTCCAGGCAGTGAAGTCTCCATTTTTGCCGGTGAACAGATTGGGGAAATCCGTAGCGACTGCGAATCCGCCATATCTAATCAGTTCAGGTTGTCCGGGTACTATGTCAGCCATTGGTTATTGCCATTTTCCATGAGTCACTTTAACACCGTCATTGTTTAGTTTACGTTCCAGTAAAGTTTCCCCTGTATTCTTATGTAAGACTATTTTATTCCCATATACTTCTTTGACATTACGCCAATCCGCGAATAAGAACGAGATGGCCTCTATCCACGCACAGGACACGTCGGGGACTCCGTTGGGGTCAAACACCCTGATATCCATTATAAGGGCTTGCATGGCGTCCAGGACGTCCTGAGACACCTCTACTGGTACGCCAGCGAGCGCAGGAGCATAATTGGGTTGCTCAGAGGCTAATACTACACCACCGGCACTTGTCATGGCTTGGATTTGCAATACTATCTCACTGAAGCAATCAATGGACAAACTTTCTAACCGTTGCAATATCGTATTCAATCCAGCCTGAGCATTAACACCCGCCATATCACCTTCCGGCAACTTCTTAACTATCCCTTCAACATCATCAATTATCCCAGCAAATGAATCAAATACATTATCGAAAAACGTATTCAGCATCTCGTCATACTCACCCTTGGGGGATAAGGACTTCTTTAGTCCTACTAAGGCGTCAAGATACTCTCCGGCCGGGGATAACGACGATAGCTTTTTATCGAGTTGTTCATCGTATTCAGCAGCCGGAGAGCGAGATGAAAGATTGCAGTCTAACTGTTTATCATATTCATGGGCAGGAGCACGCGACTTCAAGAAGACCTGTATCGCCTCCAGTGTTTGCGCGAGATTAGCCCACTGCACATCACGACTTCCTGCCTTGTCAGGAACTATCTTATTAGCCCCGTCTGTGCCCCTCTGGTAACGGTTTTCAAGTGAGAATTCAAATATCTGGCCTGCTACAAGAATAGTAAAATCACCACGCACAAAAAAATCAGTGTGTTTGGACGTGTCGATAGTGAGTCGGTATAATCCTTTTTCATCCAAATAATCCTCAGTGAGACTGATTCCGTCCTGTTTTGACTTATGGGTTTGTCCGATTATGCGCACATCTGATAAGTCCAGAGGTGAACCCTCATGGCGAAATATCTGGCTTACAGCCGAACCGAGTTTGTAATCGCCTTTATAGATATCTACCTCTCCTTGACCAGTCAGAACCGTTATACCGATCACGATAACCGCCACCCTCAACAGCACCGAATACCTGCCAGTATTGATTACCGATCTGCCAATAGGAATTACCTCTTTGAAAGAATGTGTTGTGGAAATATCCGGCTATCATGTCCCATCCCTCGTACCAACCGCAGTTCTGTTACCGTTAGCGTCAACTGTTGCGCTAATACGTGGCTTGCTGTCAGCCATATCCTGAAATGTAAGAGTCGCCCCGCCACCGCCCCCACTTTTACCCGTGAGGACACTTAACATCAATCTCTTGGCCTGACGAGCCGTGATAGTGCCCTCGATAACTTCATCCCAGATCGAATCAAGGGCGGCAGCACTTATCTCACTCACAATCTGGCTTCGGTTCTCTATTGAAAAACTGCCAATAAAGGCGTCAACAGTCTGGCCGTCAATAGTAGCACCGTCGAGAACAACATTATAATCAGCCCCAACAGCGTAAAAAGCGTCTGCCGTATCAATCTTAACAATATGGGCACCAACCAAATCATCGTGATCCTTACTCACCGTAACGCCAGTGGTAGTCTCAGTGCCGGTAGCATCATCCTTATAAACCTCAACCACACCACCAGTATAAGTAACACTCGAACCGTCAGCAGCGTTCGTATTGAACGAGAAATAAATTAAAGCATCTTCTGCTATGTCACCGAAATACTTCATTCAGCCCACCTGCCCGTAGTCCATACGATAATACCAAAACCAACAACTATCAAAAAGGTCAAAGAAATCATTCAAAATCCCCGCAAGAATCAGCCTCACCGTCAACAACAGGCCAGCCATTAACTATCTCGCTGCTCTGTTCAACGCCAACACTGTGAATCTTAACCACACGGTCAGGGCGCTTCTTCTTGCAAACAGCGTGATTGCCCTCAATATGGTATACGTTACAAGTTTTACATTGAGGCATAGGTTACTCCTGTATCTGTTCTGTTATCCGGTCTTCTTAATAAAAACAAAAGGAGGTAAATATGAATTAGGCGTGACGGTGCCTATGACCTGGGCCGCACCATGTAAAGAAGCATACAACTTCCAATCGTCAAGGAAAAGGAAATCATTAGCAACCTTAATAAACGGAATGTCAAGAAACTCGTCAACCGAAGTAAACTCACAATGCGCACCCTCAGGGGATGTGACCGAACCCATAACCGTATCGCTCTTGGAACAGAAATAACCGTGCGGGGGAGAGGTGAGGGGAGGGCCTGCGGATGGTACCAATACAGGCTTAATATCACCTTCTGGCGTAATCGTTAGCAAGGGGTCATCAATCTTCCCACGTCTCCGTAACGTATCAATAGAAAGAAGAATATCCAACTGAATAGCCTCATTCTCACAAGAACGGTAAACCTTAATCATCTCAGTTTCAACGTCAAACGGTTCTACTTCTACTATTTGGTCCTGTTCCATGATTTCTTCTACTTCTGCATCCAGCGTTCCTACCATTTGTTCAGCCATTTTGCTTCTCCATTAAAAAATATACTGTCCATTATTCACGTTCCTTATGCTCTATACAACCATGGTCACTACGGGTCCATAACTCCGCCATATAAAAACTACCATCCAAAGTAATCATAGGCACGTCATCAAACTTATCAGCACAACCCATTTCGGCAATAGAACACAGGCCATGATTAGGATTATACTCAGCAGTACGCCTGTCTTCAAACTCACGCTCCCAATGGCTACATGTAATACATTGCTTGTCCTTATCTGCCACTATTGGTATTCCTGAAAGAAACTACGGATGGGTAGGTACTGTACACGTGACGGCCCGCCCCTTCCGGCCCCCCACCCCCCTCTGATTTAATTGCGTGTGTGTTCATCGGCTTCGTCCTTGCTGTTGTACGGACAGTCACCAGCAGTGCAGATAGCCTGCCCTCCCCCGTCCTTTGCCCTGTACTCGCACAGCATACATTGTATCCTAAACGGGATATGCTTAACCTCACTCATGCCGCCACCCCCACATAGTCCCAGTCGCCGGGTATAGGTGATCTGTTATGGTACTTGGGTAACTTATTCAGTTGTTTGTATTCCTGTAATTCATCGGCAGACATCCACGGTCCCCAGTTGATTAGGTCTGGGTTGGTGCGTCTTGCCCTGGCTTCGATGAGGTGGGTAGGTGTGGCTATCTCTACTACCTTGTCGGCGACTACATCCAATGCACTATCCCATGCATCGGCGGGAGTGTTCGGATACATGCCTGTTACGGGTTGCGCGTTACGTAACGGATCAACCGTAACGGTCACGTCCGACGCCGTTACGCGCGTTACGGTCGGCGCGTTACGTTTCCTATCCCTGTACTGTTTCTGCCTATCTGCGTTACTCTTGCTCATTATTCTGCTCCTAATCGTCATTAGTGCCCGTTCTAGGCTTACTCAGGGCTATATTGAGCTTGCGGGCTGCTTCTGCTACTGTACCCTGGTCCTGATCGTCAATATCTATGTCGTCGCCGTTGCGTTTATCGCTGATATTGTCCGTAAAACCGCTTAATCTTCTGCTCATACTATCCAGGCAGCCCTTTTCATTAGTTCTGTCCCCGTTTACCACACATTCATCGTGTAAGTTCCTGTACTTCTGGTCAATCCATGCTAAGTCCCATTTTCGGTCTATTTCGAGCTTTTCCTTCTTCTCTCTTATCCTGTCCTCTGCCCTTGACCACATAGACTTACCATGGCTGTGTATCGTTCCTGCTCCGTATCCTGCATCCGTGAGTGCTTGTTTCCAGCTATACTTCGGTGTTCCCTTAATATAGATGTTTGTTACGAAATGTTCGATTGCTAATGTGAGCTTGTCTGCTTTAGTCTTAGGCACGTCTTATCCTCTCTTTTAGCTTACCCACTGCCCATGCAGTATATATCCGCACTTTAGCTAACCACATCCACCGAGACTTTGCGGATTTTCCCCAATCGTCGTATTTACAGACCGTACTCCAACGCACTTTTAGCTTGTTTGGGTCTTTAGGCATAAACGCACGCTTTCGCTATCTCTACGCCCACCGCTTTGTAAGGGGCGTGTGAATACTCTGCTCTATGTTTTGGGTATCTTTCGGCCACAGTTGCTTTTAGCTTTTTAACCGCCCCTGCTCTATCACTGGTTTCGTGTAGCAACAGTATAGTCTTTATTGGCTTAGGCATATAAGATTGCTCCGATAAAGAGTATTATACCTATGTCCTGGAGGATCGCGGCTATTTGTTGGATTAGTTTAGACATAACAAGCCCCTGTCTGGTCATGCCTCTTCTTTAGCTCCTTGAACGTAATTCCCCTTTTTGGCAATATAATCGGTTTACCTAAGCATTCTCGACTCACTGCTTCAATTCTAAGCCCCGATCTCCCCTTCATTGGTACTTCACTACCCCCTGAATTTGGGGATTGCGTGCGAATGTTCGGTTGTTTGTTATCTGCCATATCTCACCTTTTTAGCTTAATATCGCTGATTTCCTGTAGTATAACCAAACTTGTCTTACTTGTCAATGATTTATTTTCGATTTATTCGTGTTTTTAATTTGCCTAACAAGCTTTCTTGTTGTAGTATTTAATTATGGTTCGCAACCTTCCAAATTTGATTATTAAGACTCGCTCGGGACTTCCTGCGGACCTGTTTCGGGCGGGTCTTTTTTATTGGAGTCTATTATGAGGTTTCTACTTAATTTCCGCTATCGTGTTGCTAATTTTATCGTCCGCCACGCCAAAACGCAGAAGCAGATAGACATTGCTTGGCGCGTGCATGAATTCATAACCCGTTAACCGTCTTTTCTATTGAGAGGTAGGTTTATTATGAAAATGTCAACAGACTTATTCGGCAGGCTATCAGACGCCATTGATGCAGTTATGTCGGCGCACAGCCTTAAAACCATCACCGAACACCGCCAGAATGTCAAGTTTGTAAAGAACCAGTTTATAGCGTTTTGCTGGTCGATGTTTCACGCAAGCAAAACGCTATAAACTGGTTC
>Ga0209976_10000161_pt1 | contig 47642 bp, 47 predicted proteins | sample SumtaG_FD_182806 | JGI IMG/M metagenome (GOLD analysis project Ga0209976, IMG submission 182806) | Deep subsurface microbial communities from Indian Ocean to uncover new lineages of life (NeLLi) - Sumatra_00157 metaG (SPAdes) (version 2) | ecosystem: Environmental > Aquatic > Marine > Oceanic >... | reverse complement strand
CGCGATCATTTTAGGATTAATCTAACTGAAATTATTAAGGTCTTATCAGAGCTGGAGAAAAACTTTTCACTGTAGGTGGATAAGTGATTGTTAATTATTATAAAAAATAGTATGGTTAAAGTAGGTTAATAAATTGAAAAAGGAGTATATATATGCCTGCCACTAATCAACTGGAGAGTACTTTAGATTTATACTTAAAGAAAAAAGCCCCTCCCCTACCAAAGAATATTAAAGATTTAATTGTAAGCTTAGCTCCCTGGCTTAATTTAATCTTGATAATTATTGCTTTGCCAGCAATTTTGGCAGTGCTGGGAATCAGTGCTTATGTCCGGCCGTTTGCGTATTGGGCAGGAGCTAGGTTTGGAGGCTTGTATTATTTATCAATGATATTCTTGGGAGCAACTTTATTATTGCGCCTTTTAGCTCTACCAGGACTGTTTTCCAGAAGTAAAGGAGCTTGGAGACTACTGTATTACTCTATGCTAGTAAACTTGGTTTACTCCTTGCTTAGTTATAATCTGTTTAGCGGAATAATCGGGGCAATCATCGGCCTTTATTTCCTTTTCCAAGTAAAGGAATACTATAAATAACTAAGCCAAAGGTCAAAAGAGAAATATATTTAGTGATACGGCGAAGAGAGATGTCTTGAATAGGTAAATGCTCATTCCAGCCGGTAGAGACGACGACTTGATCTTTTATTTAGCCGATTACGCCTTTAACTGGCAGCAGCGAATCAAAGATTTTAGTAATTTTGACTATATTTAATAGCAATTACTTTAGCCGCTTGCGGAAAAAATACCACTTTGATTACCTGGTTGTCAGTCAGTCTTACCAGTCGCTAGAATTTCCGCTTTGTTTATCAAAATAATCACTTTCGGATTCATCAACATGATACAATCAGGCCATGAGAAAACGTCAAGTGCAAATAGGCAACATTAAGCTTAACTCATTAGCCAGAAAATACCTCAATCAAGTTATTAAAACCAACCGTTTAACTTATGGTCCTTTTACTCGAAAGCTGGAAAAAAAGTTTGCTCAGCTTCATGATCGTCGCTGGGCTGTTTTTACTTCTTCTGGCACCGGGGCCCTTCAGGCTGGTCTAGCCGCCCTCAAGGAAATCTATCACTGGCAAGATGGTGATGAGGTTTTAGTGCCAGCTATCTCTTTTGTTTCCACTGCCAATATTGTTTATCACTTACGTTTAAAACCAGTTTTCGTTGATCTTGAGCCTGACACTTACAATCTTGATTCGACTCAAATTAAAAAACACCTGACTAAAAGGACTCGGGCCATCATTCCGGTTCATATCCTCGGTCTTCCTGCCGACATGCCGGCTATCCTTAAGCTAGCTAAACAATGTCGACTTCAAGTTATGGAAGATTCCTGCGACGCCATGTTTGTTGGTATTAAGAAAAGACCAGTTGGTAGTTTTGGGACTCTAGCTGCCTTTTCTACCTATGTAGCCCATCTACTGCCTTCAGGAGTTGGCGGCTTTTTAATCGGTAACTCTCCTAAGTTAGAAAAAATCGCCAGAAGCTATATTTTCCATGGTCGCCACACTTACTACCTCTCTGTTGATGATGAGAAAAATAAAAACCTGGAAAAGATTATTAAAAACCGCTTTCGTTTTGATAGGATTGGTTCTAACTTTCGTCTTACCGAACTCGAAGCCGCCATTGGCCTTAGTCAAATTGAAACCAATGAATATCGAAAAAACATCAAGAAACGCCAGGAGTTAGCTAAGTTGTTAATCAAGCTACTCCAGCCCTTAGAAGATAAACTTCAGCTTCCTTATATCCCCTCAGGTTTTCAGCATGCTTTTATGATGTTTCCCTTAGTCATTAAAGACAAATCAATCAATAAGCGACAGTTAATTAACTATTTAGAAAAGAATGGTATTGCTACCCGAGAATTACTTCCCTTATTAAATCAGCCTGCTTATAAAAAAACTTATCAATTTTCTTTAAAAGATTATCCCGTGGCTAATTACCTTAACCGCTATGGTTTTTATTTTGGTTGTCACCCCTTCATGACTCAACAAGATGTAAAATATATAGCAGAGAAAATTCATGAGTTTTTATCAAAATAAAAAAGTCCTAGTTACCGGCGGCACTGGCTTCATCGGTTCTTATCTAACAGAAGCTCTAGTTAAAGCTAAAGCTAAAGTCACAGTCTCTTCTCGATCTGCTGATAAACTCAAGTTTCTTAAGGCAGTCAAAAGCAAAATTCAAATAATTAAACTAGATCTTAAAAATAGCTCAGCTGTAGATAAATTGGTTAAAGGTCAAAATCATGTTTTCCACCTCGCTGCTCATGTAGGTGGTATCCACTATAACAATAGTCACCCCGCCACTCTTTTGAGTGAAAATCTTCTGCCAGCCGTCAATGTCATTAAGGCGGCTAAAAAAGCCAAGGTTAAAAAATTTCTAATGGTTTCCTCTGCCTGTGTTTATCCACGATTTCCTACCATTCCCACTCCTGAAACAGAAGGTTTCTTAGATGAACCTGAACCCACCAATTATGGTTATGGTTGGGCTAAAAGAATGATGGAGGTGCTGGCCAAAACCTATTCTCAAGAACATCACCTGAAAATCGGCGTTGTCCGTCCTTACAATGTTTATGCCCCCAGAGACAATTTTAAACCCCACCAATCCCATGTTATCCCCGCTTTAATTAAAAAAGTCTGCGATGGTCAAAACCCGGTAATAGTTTGGGGTGATGGTTCACCGACTCGTTCATTCATCTACGTTGATGATGTTGTTAGAGGTATGATGTTAGCCTTAGAAAAATATCCTCAACCTGATCCAGTTAATCTTGGTACCTGCGAAGAAATCAGCATTAAAGATTTAGTTAGATTAATTATCAAGCTTTCTGGCAAAAAAACCAAAGTCAAGTTTGATACAAGTAAACCAAACGGCCAACCTCGCCGCCAATGCGACACCAAAAAAGCTAAAAAAATCTTAGGTTTTGAAGCTAAAATAACTCTTGAGCAAGGTTTACCTCAAGTAATTAGCTATTATCAAAAACATGTCCAAAAAAAAGATTAGATCCACCCTGGTAATCTTGACCCGCAATGAGATCATCGGCATGAAGGCCTTAATCAAAAAAATTCCTTTTGATCAAGTGGATGAAGTCTTTGTGATTGACTATAACTCAACTGATGGCACCAAGAAATTTGTTAAAAAAAACAAGATCAGATTAATTAATCAAGTCAAACCTGGCAGGGGAGAGGCTTTTCGTTTAGCCGTCAAACTTGCCAAAGGCAATCATTTAGTTTTTTTTAGCCCTGATGGTAACGAGAACCCTCAAGATATTCCCAGGCTTTTAAAACTCCTTGCTCAAGGAGCTGACTTAGCTATCGCTTCAAGATTCCTACCAAAATCGCGGAATGAAGAAGATGATCAAGTCTTCAAATTTAGAGCTTGGGCCAATAAGGGATTCACCTGGTTGGCTAACTTGCTTTGGCGGGGCAAACTTTCCGACAGCATCAATGGTTATCGGGCTATTACCAAATCAGCTTTTAAAAGACTTAAACTTGACGCTCCTGGCTATATGATTGAGTATCAAATGTCTATCAGGGCTTTGAAATTAAAACTCAAAATCGTTGAAATTTCTACCCTTGAAGGTGAGCGCATCGGCGGCCAGTCAGGCTCCAAAGCTATTCCTACAGGCTTGTTGTTTGTCAAATTCTTGCTCAGGGAAATCATTTTAGGCAGTCGCTTTAAAAAACATGTATAAACGATAGCGCCAATAAGCTTGATTGAGAATGGAGAGAATCAATCTACCCCTTGACTTAAGCACTCGATGAATTTCCTTTAATACTTTTTCCAGAGGGTGACTTTATTAATGCGCCTCTTGACCCTACCAGGACTATTTTCCCGAAGCAGGAGTGGCTGGAAATGGCTTTACTATTCTGTGTGCTGGTCAATTTGGTTTATTCCTTGTTTAACTACAATCTGGTGGGCGGGCTAATTGGAGCGGTGATTGGCCTGTACTTTCTTTTTCAAGTAAAAGAGTACTACAAGTAAGCCAAGGGTAAGACAGGAGATGATTCGACTGGCTTGGCGTAAAGGAGTGTCTTGGAACTTGCTGGTAATGGAGTGGGAACCAGAGTTGAGGGAAAACTGCATCATGCCGTTAGAGGAAGAGAGGTTGGCTTTGACTTGATCGGTGATATTTTGATGGTCAACAGTGACTTGCCAGCCTGGATAATAAGCAGTGTTGAGTTGAATGGTTGACGATTCAGAACAATCAGTTGAAAATGACTGGAGATTTGATTTGAGATTGAGATTAAAAACAGCGCAGTCACCGGAAATTATTTCCACTTTTTCCTTAGGCGGGATTAGGTCATAATCTTTGACCCATATGGGTAAATGCTCATTCCAGCCAGTAGCGACACCGGTATAGGCTTGAAAGAATTTTTGATCATATTGCCTAACATCATTAATCCGAAGGTGGTTGCGATTACCATATAGAGCTAAAAAGATGAGTAATATTGCTGCTGAATATTTGAAAATAGGTTTAAGTTTGGCAGTGAAGATATGTCCAGAAGAGACTGCGGCAGTAAAAACTGCCAGAGATAGAAAACGCCAAGGAATATGGACTGTTGCTAATAAAGGAATAATATCCCAAATAGGCTTGGAAATACTAAGGATCAAAAAAATACTTAAGAAAAAAGCAATTAAAAAAGGTAAGAGTTTTTTGGATTTTGCCTTGAGAATAAGGAGGGTGGATAAAATAATGGCTAGCCATTGAGCCAGACCCACTTGCTGGGACAAAGGATTATCTGACCAGCCGGGAGCACCTGTCCCCCACTTGGAGTAGAGCAAGCGTTTTAAGGGTGCAAAGCTATTTTGATACTCGTGGGTAACAAATTGGGCAAAATGAGTGTATTTAAGTTCGGTTAAGACCGGAGCCAAATACCAAGCAGTTAAACCAAAAGTCAGTAGGATTGACAAGGCTAACTGTTTACTGACTAATTTAAGATTGTTCTTTTTAAGATGAAAAATTGTAAAGAAAAAGATTAGAGGGCTAAAAATAATTGGAGTAAAAGAGTGGGACATGAGCCAGGCCGAGGTAGTTAAGCTCAGATAAATAGATTGGCGAAGACTAGGTTTTTGGATTAGGCGATGGAGAAAAAGGAAAAAGAGAGGAATAAAAGCATAAGAAACAACCACTCCTAAAGAAGCAGTGATAAAGATTTTGACAAAGATATATGGAGCCCAGGACCAAAGCAGAGCGGATAAAAATCCAGCCCGGCGGGATTGCCAATAAGCAGCAGCAAAAGCATACATAGCCAGACTGCTAAGTAAGTAAGCTAAAACAAAAGTAATCTTTAATGAAACTGCTAAGTTAAGGCCGAGAAGGTGAAAACCTTCGGCAACCATGTAAGGCAAAGGGTAAGCAAAGATGAAAACCGGATAACCCCGACCGCCAAACAATCCCCCAGCCCAGCGGGGTGGCAGTTGGCCATCTTTGAGAGCTTGATCATATTGATAAAGCCGGACAATGTGAGCCTGGGCATCATGACCATCATAAAAATCAGGCCCCTGCAGTGTTTTCATCGCCCATAGCGTCAGCAGAATTAAGATAAACAAAGGCACTATATGTTTTCTTACAGCCATACCCAGCCAAAATATTGATATAAGGAGAATAAACCGGCTAGATTAAGACTAAAACTGAATATTATCAGCCCGATTGCCAAAACTCGATAATGTTTTTCTGAAACCAGCTGAGATAGCCCTAAGACCAGCAAGATCATGTGAACAGAAATAAAAGGCAATAAGTAGCGACCCTGAATACCATAATTAATACCGCTGACAGTGAAGAACCTGAAGTCATTCAAAATTACCAATCCTAAGTGGGCGATGGTCGAAAAAACTAAAAATTTTATTATTTTAAGAGTAGCTTTAGAAAAAGAAGGCTTTTTAATCTGTCTATAAGTAAATCTTAACCATCCTATCAAGCTGACTAAAATAACTATTTTAAGACCTTGGTAAACGAAAGCCGGCATGACTTTCTCCAGCCAGCCGAAAACACCCCAGTACCAAGGAAAGATTTGAGCTAAATGCATCTGCCAGGTATTGACCAGATAATCCCGTAATTGAGGCAAAAATTGGCCGGAAATTAAAATTCTCGACAAGCGGTCAAAATTACTGGAGTATTCATTAAAGTTGATTAGATATCTGAACTTATCTATAAAGATCTGGTTGATTCGCATACCGCTAATTAAAATTTTTGGCAAGGTAATTAGTAAAATAAGAATTCCCAAGGCAACGGGAATAACCACCTTTAATTTCTTTTTCGGAAAAAGTAGGGGGGAAACTAGAAGTAAAACAATTAAATCGGGTTTTATGAGTAAACCCATCAGGCCAATTATCAGATTCCAGTAAAGATATTTTTTCTTTCTTGATCGCAGATATTTAGCTCCCAGATACAAGAAAATAGTCGCCGTTAAGATTACTAAGGAATCATAATGGACGCCAATGTTAATAAAACTGAACATGGGCTGGAAAATCACTAAACAGACAACTGCCAAACATAGAGATTTACTCTTAAAAACTAGCTGTGATAAACGAAAAACAAAATAGACAGTCATTAAGCTTATCAGGACAGATAAAAATCTGACGCTGAAAAATCTGAAGAGAAATGATTGCTGATGAAATATTAAGTAAAATGGAGTCGCCAGCCAGTAATAAAGGGGTGGTCTTTTTAGTGATGTCTGATATTGATTCTGGACAAAACTATTTCTCCACTCATTGGGAACCTGACTGATTTGCTTTTGCCAATTATCAGCATATCCTTGCCAGACCGGATGGTTTATTTCCCAGTTAAAACCGACAGTCTGAGAAACCGTCATTAATTCTTTAGAAGTAACTCTTTCTCTCCGGGGATGAGAACGTTTACCTGTCTCGGCAATAATCTGAATAATGGAAAAATGACTGGATTCATCAGGAACCTGGAAAATTGGCGTCATCAACATCCAGACAATACCCTTAATTAAGGCAAGTACCAGTAAAATTGCTAAAACTTTATTTTTCATGCTTTAAGATAAACCGGGTTAATTGGTAAATTAAATAAAGGCTGGTGAGAAAATAAATAATGAGAGCTGAGGAAAGCCACATGCCTTTGGCAAAAAATGGTTTGTATTGACTAGCTTGGATGATAAAGGTTTGGTAGCTGGATAGATCATAATATGCTGCAGCTACGGTTTTTAATCCGATTATCTGAAGAACAAAGAACCAAATGGGTAGAAGGAGTAATAAGTATCGGCTTAAACGCCTGCTGAACAAAGCAATAATTTGCTGATAGCCAAGAGTAAGTAAGATCATGTGAGCGCTGATAACTGGAAAGTAATAGCGACCTTGCATGCCAAAAGAGAAGCCATTGTTTCTTACATGGTTGAAGTCCCAGAAAAATAAAACTAAAAAATAAACCAAAGCAGTCCAGATCAGATAAAAAAGAGGCCAGTTTTTAGTCATGGCTACTTTTGATTTGATAATTGAGACTAGTTTAATAATCAGGCCGATTAAGGCCATACCTAAAAGTCTCATTAAGACCCGGTTGACCCAGCGAGGCAAAACCACTCCAAGCCAGTTAAAAACCCCCCAGTACCATGGTAAGACTTCTTTAATAGTATGATTGATCGAAAAGACTAAGTGATTGATTAAAGTATAGTCAGGCCGGACTTGTTGACTGGTGGGCTTGGATTCAAAAAAAGGAATTTGACCATTGACTATAATGACGTTTACTAAGTCTTGAAAGTATTCTGGGGCCAGGATAATACCCAACAGTAAGGCTAGTAAGCCACTAACGAAGAGTTTGAAAATTGATTTAGGATTTTTGATTAACAAACTGATGAAGATTGGAGCAACGATGATAAAAGCTATAACAAATTGTTGTTTGCTAATGAAACCAAGAACTAGACAGAAAGCTAACAGGAGTAGATTTTTAAAATTAAAGCTTTGATGTAATTTAAGCGAAAAGTAAATAACTGCAGTAAAAAGTAGATTGTGAAGGTTGTCGCTGGTAATGCCAGCGCTGACAAAACTTAACATTGGTAGAAAGGCCATGATGGTAGTGCTAATAATAACCAGCGCTGGTTGCTTGGGGAAAACCAGCTGGGCAATGCCAAAGACAAACCAAATGGTTAACAGGTGGGCCATAATCCAAAAGAGCCTAATGGCAAAAACACGGACAAAAATATTGCTTTGGTAAAAAAGCTTGTAGATGATACCAGATAATTGATAGAAAAAACGGGGATAGTAAGCTGATTCTTTGGCCACAAAGTTAGTTCTGGTCTTTAAAGGTAAGTTTTTGATTTCCTGTTCTTGCGGGCCGATCATATTATCACTATAGTCAATTCGATATTCTGGATGATAAGTAAATTTATTATTACCTTGTTCGTCTCTGAATGTACCTAAGATTTGCTCGGAAATAGCGATCTCTTCGGTTAAGTCTTTTTGTCGTCCAAATGGCAAGGAACCGCCTTCAGCAAAGTAAGCGATGTGGCCAAAGTGGGCTTGTTCATCAGGAAAGTGCCACAAAGGTACCAAGAGTGACCAGACGATAGTTTTAACGAGAATAACAATTAATAATAGTAAAACTAGTCTTGAAAATTTCCTTTTAAGACTCATACTGAGAAGATTATATACTGATGAGCATGATTAGAAAACGTTAGAAACTAAATGGCAAAACAGTCTTGGGGTCGATCCCGATGGTAATAGAAACATTTTTTAACCATAATTATTTAAATAAGTATTGCCAGAATGACCAAAAGCGGTAATTGACTTCTTGATAATAGATTGCTTGGGCCAAGTCGATAAGTAAATGAAAGATGAGCCCTATAAGAAATCCGTAGAAAAATTGTGTTTTCATAACCAAATTTAGAAATATTATTAATAATAGAAATTCAATGGTATGAAAAAAACAAAAAACTTTCTTAGGTTGATGTCTGATTGATTGATAAAACTGCCAGGCTTTTTTTAGACCTAAATGCTTAAACTTATAGATATAAAAGAAATAGTGATCTATATCTAAAAAAGCAGCAGATAGGAAAAAGCCAACTAAAGCCGGCTTAGAAAGATATTTAATGCCAAAGGGTAATACTACAGCCGTACTGGCAAAGTGAAACAAGGGATCCATCAATTAGTTTTTCCTTTTTTTATTAAATAGCTCATGCCTTGATGATCAGGGCAGTGAAGTTTAACATTCTTAACTCCGGAAAAAAAGAAAGGATAAAGTTGGTAAAAAGCAGCTGGGCAAAGCTCGTTTAATCTCCTGATATTAAATTGATAAGTTTTACCAACCGGATATTTTTTAGGGCAAGTGCCATGGTTAGCAATAATCTTAATGGTAAGCTGATAGTCTTCTATATCTAATGGGTAAGAGAGTTTTTGGGATAGTTTTTTTAATAACCGGAGCCCTAAACCAGTGGTTAAACTCCAAGCGCGATGGCGATTAATAGTAAAGTCAATGCCTTTTTCTTGAGGACAAGAGAGGGTAATTTGCTTTTTATTAGGAAATTTGGCGTTATAAAGCAAGGCTAAGCAATAGGGATAAGCAGTATAAAAAGCCTCAAAGCAGAAATCTTTAACTATATCGTCAGAAGTATATTGTTGACCAGCGCGTTTATGGTACTTGCAGATCTTGCCAAATTTTTTAGTAATTAAGTTAATCTGGGGATTATCGGCAGAGCAAAATTCAGCCATGATTTTTCATCATTTAGTAAAAAGCTGACGAAGGGTAATTTTTAAACCATCCCAAATACCGGCAGGCGAGGTAATGTGATTCCACTCAGGCACTCCAGGACAAGAACAGCTTTGGCATTTCAAATCCCCCATTTGTTGCCAGGCTTTTTTAAAACCAAGTTTAAACATATTGGGAGCAGTATAGTGCTTGGAGTTCCATAAAGCAGCACAGGGATAAAATGAACCATCAGCGTCAAGATAAAACATGGCTTGGCCGAAAAGACACTGTTGGGGATAATAATTGGCCTGTGGATCATTTTTTAAAATAATTTTCTTATAAGAAACTGGATAATTAATCACATAGTCAAAAGTGGATAGAGAAAACAAAATTCTTTTACCTTTTTGTTTCCATTTTTTCAGTTTTATATACGTTTGTTTTATTTCTTTATCGGCTAACATGATGTTTTTAGCCAGGGCTTTTTCTTTTTCAGGAAATTCAGCCAAGATAGAGTAAGTGACAAATAAATTGTATTTGTCAGTCAAATCAAGGAGGTGCTTTATAGATTTTTTACTTTGCTGGGTTAAAACAGAGTTGACTCTGACAGTAACTCCATTGTTTATAGCTAACTTGATCGCTTCAATAGCCATGTCATAAGAACCAGCACCTCGATTAGAATCATTGGCCTTTTTATCTCCATCTAAAGAAATCATCAAACTGTCGAGTTTTTTAATAGTGTCTAATTTGGCTTTAACTAGAAAGCCATTGGTGGTCATTTCACAGATAATTCCCTTAGATTTTATATAGTCAACCAATTGATCAATATGTTGATAAACTAGTGGTTCACCTCCCATTAAGCAGATCATTTTAGTGCCTTGTTGATGAAGAGTGTCAATAATTTCCTGCCATCGCTTTAAAGATAAATCCTTAACTGGATCAGAGCAGTCAACAAAACAATAACGACAGCGGCGATTACAACGGCCAGTTACAAGAAGATAGGCAACAATTGGTTTTCTTTGCCGAGTGATTTTATAAGTAAGAAGGGCTAAAAAAAGTTTAGCTCTATTAAGAAGCAGATTGTTAAACATTTAACCTCCTCGTTTAATAATTTTCCAAAATAAACGATAAACCGGCAAGGGGATGATTTTCATAAAATACATAAAAAGATGAAAATGCCAAGGGAAAATAATTTCTTGCTTGCCTTTAGCAATACCGCTAATAATAACATGAGCAGCTTTTTCAGCGCTAGACCAGATTTTTAAATTTCTGGGTTGATCTAAACCAGACATCTCGGTGATCATAAAATAGGGCATGACTAAAACTAGCTTAATGTTGGTGGCCAGAAGATCAATTTGACAACTTTCGATTAAGGCAGCTAAGGCAGCTTTGGAGGCAGCATAACTACCACTACCAGGCAAACCTCTGTAGGAAGCTAAACTGGAAGTAATAGCAATAATGCCTTTATTCTGAGGCTGCATTTGCTTAAGAAGAGGTTCGAGCCAATGAAGGACTCCAAAATAATTGGTGTTGATTACTTTTTTGGCTTCTTTAACTGATAAATTCTGAGTTAGAACCTGACTGCCAATACCAGCATTTAAAAAAGCCAGATCAATATCCCCGACTTTATTTTTTATCTGGCGGTAGGTTGTTTGAACTTGTTGATAATTAGCGACATCGCAAGGAAATACTTGAGCTTGACCACCAGCTTGGTTGATCTGATTGGCGAGAGCCTTGAGTTTGGCTTGGCGGCGAGCTACCAGGGCAAGGTGGGCTCCTTTTTTACCAAGAGCCAAAGCTAAAGCAGCACCTAAGCCACTGGAGGCACCGGTAATTAAGACTTTTTTGTGGTTAAAATTGAGCATTTGTCTGGCTTGTTAGGAAGAAAAAATCTGTCACCGACTTTCCAGTCCCAAGAACAATCACCTTTATTATTGATAATTTCTACTTCAACTTTAATCTGACTCTTTGTTTTTCGTTTATAAATTTTAGCAACAATGCCTTTAGGATTAGGACATTGAACAATGACTCCGTCGCCTGGTTTAACCCAGTCAAACCAACCGTCTTGAACATAGGTTAACCAATAAGGAAAAAAGGCATGAAAGGCAAAAGGGCAGATATGATCTTGGCTTTTGATTTTTTTGTTCATAATTTATAAATTATCTCTCCAACCATCAGTGCTAGAAAGATAAGTATTAATAGTATTCATATCTAAAAAAGTCAGAGCTAATTTTTCCTTTAAGTTGGGGGCTTTTTGCTGACAAGTAGCGCAAAGTTTAATTTTCTCTCTAGAAAGTTGAGTGTGCATTTTTCTAAAATCCTGAGCTTTTTGGCTATTCCAAATTTCTTTTAACGATTGAGAATTAAGATCACCCAAAATCAACTGGGCATCATAAAAGTTGCAACAAGAGCTAACTCGGCCGTCCCAGTAAATAACAGCATGTCGCCAAGGCTGATCGCAAACACCATGAGTCTGGGAGATCTTTGAGGCTTGAGTTATTTTATTAACAGTTTCTAGATCTCCTAGCCAATTATGGGATGGCCGACTAGCAACTACAACATCAAAATCTGCCCACTGTTGACGAACTTTTTTGGCAGCTTTGGGTAAATGGGGGAAATCGATACATTGTAAAACAGTTAAGGGTTTATTTTTACCCTTGAGCTTTAAAAAACTTTTAATATTATTGTTTAAAATAGCTATACTTCCTCCTTTTCTAATCTGTCGGTATTGACTGGGATTAGAAGTATCATAAGAAATAATTAATATCTCTGGAGGATTATTAATAATAGCTTTAGATAATTTCTGATTAAGCATTAAACCATTAGTAGAAAGAAAAAATTTTAAGTTAGCGGTTTTAGCTAGCGATAAAAATTGAGGAAATTGAGGATGTAATAAGCTCTCACCATAGAAAGATAAGCATACTGATTCTACAGGCGAATGGGATAACTCAGTAATAATCTTTTTAAATAGTTTTAAATTCATGGTGCCCTTTTTTCGCTTCATGGCTGAAAGTGGGCACATAATACATCTTAGGTTACAGCAATTAGTAGGTTCGATATGAACTAATGAAGGAAAAGCGCCATGAAGATTAGGTTTTTTACAATAATAACTCTTCATTAGTTGAAAGCGATTTTTAAAAGCAGCCGGATTAAAAATCTGTTTAAGATTACTGAGTTGAATTAAGTTTTTCATAAGAGCTGTCTTGGTTGTAAAAGAAATGAGTAAAGATAGCGAAAAAGAGAACAAAGTTAGTATAGAGAAAAATCTTTAGATTTAATAGTTTTGATTTACCGATTGGAGCTTTCAAGGAAAAAACTTTAAGATTAACAATAATAGCTGCTAATAAAACACTGAAAAAGAGAAACGCGTAAGTCAAGATTACTGCTAGCTGATAAGGAGCGCTGATAATAAATAAATTTAGGGAGATGGCAACAAATAGAAGCAGAACTAAAGGTAGAATAATTACTTGGAGAAAACGAGACAGATAAATGATCTTTGAACGATGATTAAACCTATTGACAGTATAAATAAAGCGTAATAATTCAGTAATATAGGCATTGGCTTTTCTAAATTTATGAGTAAAAAATTCTAAGAGATGGCGAGGAGCACGGGTTTCGTAAACTAAAACGTCTGGGAGGTATTTAACTAAATAATTCTGACTGTGAGCATAAAATGAAAGGTAGATATCATCGGCAACACAATCTGTTGGGAAACACTTAAGCAAAGATTTTCTAAAAGCATAGCAGGGAGCGATAACAATGGAGGCTGAGTGAACTCGGCTTTCAATTAAGCGAATCTGGTTATGCTCCTGCCAATATTCTTTTTCTACTGGAAAAGAGTTTTTGGGCATAACATAAGCGCCGACGACTCCGATTTTTCTATTAACAGTAAAGGGAGCGACTAAGCGTTGAAGAGCCTTTCGAGGCAAAAGAGCATCAACATCAGTACAGATTATTATCTCACCTCTAGCTTTCAAAAGAGCCGTATTTATTTGATGAATTTTTCCTTTAGAGCTGTTAATTAACTGATAATTGGCTAAATTTTTAATCTGGTTATTAATTTTATCTAGAGTGCCATCTTGAGAACCACCATCAACTAAAAGAAACTCCAGCTTGCCAGGATAATTTAAAGATTTAAGATTTTTAATTTTATTGACGATTAGTTTTTCTTCTTCATAGACGGGAACGATAATGGTTAGATCAGGATAACGACTGGCTTTGAATTTAAACTGAGTACCTCGACGTAAAAGATAATAAATAAAAAGATAGAAAAAATAGCCAGCGTAGCTCCACCAAATTAAAAAAACACAAATAAAGTAAATAATAACAGTAATAAACATAATTATTTTACCCAGCGTTGCCAAAACATGGCAGGAATGGCTCTTTTGTAAGTATCGAAACGAAAAATAAAATGCTGGATAGGATGCCTAAGAACTCTTTTTAAGTAATGCCAGCTAAAATAAAATTCTCGATAGGCTTTTTTAGCATATTGTCTTATTTCGTCAGCAGAAAGATAATCAAAGTTTGGTTCATTGTTTTTTAAGTTACCTGACTTCTTTAAATCCTGATAGAATTTAGTGCCCCGGAAAGGAATCATTAGCTGGAATTGGGCTGTATCAGGCTTTAATTTCTTAGCCCAAGCAATTGTTTTTTCAATAGACTGCTTGGTTTCACCAGGAAAGCCAAAAGCAAAGTCAGCGTGAATGGATAGACCGGCTTGATGAGCATCCGCAGTGAATTTTTCCATTTGTTCTTTGGTTAAACCTTTTTGAATCTTACTTAAAATCTTATTGTTGGCGCTTTCATAGCCAACGTGAAGGTTTAAACAGCCAGCTTTTTTCATCAGCTTCATGATTTTTAGATTAAGGTTGGCTCGAGCATAGCATGACCACGGCAATTTAATATTGTGTTTGAGTATGGCGGCTGATAACTGTTGAGCTTTACCTCCAGGCATAGTGTCGTCCTGAATCATAACAGATTTAATCTGGGGAAGATGGGTTTGAATATATTTGAATTCTTGGATGATATTATCAAGCGAGCGAGTGTTATAAACACAACCTTTGACAAAGGTTTGCACCCAAAGACAGAAAGTGCATTTACCCCAAACGCAGCCTCTGCCAGTCATGATATCAATAAAGGGATAAGGCTCAGAAGGAGCTTTATAATTTTTAAAGTTAAGATGGCGGGAGAAAAATTCACTAATAAAGGGAATGCTATTTAATTGTTTAGTGGTTAAATAGGGCCTAACAGGGTTGGTGATTGTTTTACCTCTGCTAGTTTTTTTATAAACTAGGTTTTTGATGGTAGATAATTTCTTGCCTTGAAGTAATTCTAAAACCGGATACTCAAATTCGCTCTGAACACCATATTTAATTTTTTTTGATTTTCTTAAAGTCTTTTGAGGATTAATAGAAAAATAAGGCCCAACCAAGACTACCTCAGTTTTAAATTTATCCATGAGTTTTTCGGTCAATTCTATATCAACATCCTCGCTTAAGCGGCCGGTATAAACTACTAGGAATTCTGGTTGAAACTCTTCTAAAATATTTTTAACTTGATTGAAGTTTAAGCCAGCAGCTGGGGCATCAATGAATTTAATTTGATAATCATTTTTTTCTAGAAAAGCACCTAAAAAACCTAACCAGATAGGATACCATTGCGTATGAGATAAAGAAACAAAGTCACACCTAGCATTGCGCATGTAATCGGGCAGATAAGGTAAGCTTAAGAGAGCAATTTTTTTCATAAAGTTTATTTAATGGCTTTAATAGCTAAAAGCGGAGCTCTGCCAAGATTAAACTGTCTTTGTTTAAAGATTATATCAGTAAAAGGGCTGAGGCCAAACCAATGATAAGTGGTTTTGATGTTAGTAAAACCGATGTTTTTAAGCTGTTTGATTATTTTTAAAGCGTCAAGACCTGAAGAATGATACTCGGTTTTTTTATATAAACCTTTGTCTAAACCCTTAACTAGTTGACTATAGCGGTAAGCAGGATTTCTTAGAACCCGATAGACAGAGAGTGGGAGTTTAAAATTCTTGGCAAAATGGGCTTCGAGGTCGTGGTCTGAGTAAAAACAGCCTTGTTTTTTAATGACTTGGTAAGCTTGGCGAAGAACTGCTTGGATATCAAAACAATGATGGAGAGTAGCAAAGCAAACTATAACATTAAAAGTTTTATTTTTAATTTGAGGAGGTAACTGAGCAATATCAGCCTGGATTACCTGACCATATTTTTTGGCTTGGTTTAACATTTTGGAAGAGATGTCAACGCCAATGATTTGCTTAAAATATGAACGAGCAGATTTCATGACAAAGCCCGTACCACAACCTAGATCAAGAAAGCTGGCATTACCATGTTGATCAGCTAAGGCTTTTAATTTAGCCCTCAACCAAGTTTCAAGCTGAGTAGACCTTCTACCATCAGCTAAATCATAAACAGCAGCAGTTTGATCGTAAAAAGATCTATTGTCGGATAGAACTGAAGCAGGGGTTTTCATTATGTTATTTAGCAAATCTCCATAACTGATTAAGAATTAAACGCCAGTTTTTATAATTAGTTAAATCAGTCATAGCTTTTAATATATATTTAGGTCTTAAGTAGAAGCGGCGAAAAGCTTTTTTGTACATCTGCCTGACCATTTCTGGCCGGGTAACTTGATCATCAATAAAAACTTTGTTCTCAAACGGCCCATATTCATTCCAATCATGAATTAATAGTTTGCCTTGCTGGCTAACTGTTTGGTAAAGTTCTGAGCCAGGAAAAGGGGTGACAATGGTGAACTGGCAACGATCAAGAGGCAATTGACAAACAAAATCAATGGTTTTCTCTAGGTCCTGTTTAGTTTCGCCAGGATTACCCATGCAGACAAAACCCCCAACTGTAAAGCCAACTTCCTTTGCCAGTCTAATAGCTCTTTTTATTTGGGCTAAGGTAGTTCTTTTATTAATAACTTTATCTAAAACTCGTTGAGAGCCAGACTCGACGGCAAACCAGATATCGACACAGCCAGCTTTTTTACACCACTCAAGAAGTTCTTTGCTGATATTGTCCACTCGGGAAATGCCGTTGGGAATACTCCACTTAATATTCAGCTTTTCTTTGACCATGAGTTTGCAGATTTTTAAAGCTCGGTGAGGATTTAAGCTGAAGTTATCGTCCTGAAACTCGATAAAGTTAATCTGATACTTTTCTTTCAAAAATTTCATCTCCTTGATAACGTTTTCTGGGCTTCTAAATCGATACTGATAACCATGAACCCCTTTAAAGCAGAAGTTGCAACGGAATGGACATCCTCTCGAAGTAACCATGCTGCCTGAGTTTAACTTAGCCTGATCGACCCAGGTTGGCCGAGCGGAAGTGTATTTTTTATAAGGAAAAAGGTGCCAAGCCGGGAAAGGTAAGGAATCTAAATCCTTTATAAAAGGTCTATTTGGGTTATGGATAATCCTCCCTCTCTTTTTGCAAGACAAGCCTCTGATGTTTTTAAAGTTTTTTTTGGGCCAAATTTGACAAAGCTCTAACATGGTTTCTTCCCCCTCGCCTCGGACAACTAAGTCAACCGGGTCTTTTTGCAAACTTTCTTTTGGCAAAGAGGAGGCATGAGGCCCACCTAAGATTACCCAAGTTTTTGGCTGGAGTTTTTTAATTTTTTTAGCTAATTTCCAGGCGTTATAGATGTTAGGGGTTAAAGTAAAGATGCCAACAATATCTATTCCTTGTAATTTTCTTGCTAGATTGACTCTTTGAACATTCATGTCTAGAACAGAAACATTAAAGTTATTTTTCTCTAGAACAGCAGTAATATAACCCATACCTAAAGGCAGGCAATGAGTAGTATCAAACTCGACACTAGGCTTTGGATAAAGTAATAAAATTTTAGGAGTCTTTTTTTTCATTCTAACGATAGGTTTAATTGTCGTTATTGATTGTATATCTTTTTAATTGAGTCTTCTAGTTTATATTGAGGAGAAAATTTTAACTGTTTTTGGGCTTTGCTGGTATTAAAGTAACGATATTGATAAAAGGCAGTTAAGATGTTGGAGTTTAAGAATTTAGAATTGGGAAAGAAAAGCTCAAATATTTTTATAGTAACAATCAAAGGATAGAAAGTAAATTTAGGTAGAATAAATATGGCTACTTTTTTGTTTAAGACTTGAGTCACGCGATTAATCAACTGACGATAGGTGAGATTTTCAGCGGAGAGAATGTAGCGATTTTTGTTTCTACCCAATCTCATAACCTGATTAACTCCAGTAACTAAATCGTCGATATCAATATAACTGGTGCCACCAGGAAAGAAGATGATAAATTTGTTAGCAGCAATTAATTTAATTAATGAAGTGGAGTCAGCTTGAGGATCTCCGTAGACTGTGGGAGGATTAACAACCATGACTTTAAAATATGGGCTATATCTTAAAACTGCTTTTTCAGCTAAATATTTTGAATAGGCATAGCTATGAGATTTAGAAGGCAGGTAATGACTTGTTTCTTTAACTGGGTTGTTAGAATTCTTGGCAAAGCCTAAAGTAGCACCAGCAGAGACAAAAACAAATTTATCAATCTTGATTTGACGACAGAGCTTTAATAGTTTCTGAGTGCCTAAAACATTAACTCTGATAGACTCTTTAAAGGCAGCCCGACTAAAATCTATACAAGCAGCCAAATGATAAACTTGTTTTACTCCCTTAAGTTGTGATTGATATTTCTCGATATTAACAATATCGTCATTGATTTCTTGTATAGATTTTATATTAGAAGAAGTACGACTAAACCCAATAATTTTATGCTTTCGTTTTAGATTGTTAGCTAAATGACTTCCGATAAAACCGCTGGTGCCAGTGATTAAGATCTTATTCATCTTTGGGTTATTATTTTGTTATGATTAGGCTATCTATTATATTATATTCTTATGCGGAGACTTTTAAAAAAATTTCTCACCCCGGCTGTTATTATATTTTTTTTGGCCTTGATAATCAGACTGGGTTTTCTGGTTTACCAATTCAAGTTTTCAGAGGCATTTCAATCAAGGCCGTATATCCCCACTGCGGATCGCCGCACCTATGACTCGATTGCCACTGGCTTTCTTAAAGGTTATGGTTTTAATTGGTATAACATTCAACTGGCTCATCAACCGCCATTTTATCCTATTTTTCTGGCATTTTTATATTCATTTCTAGGTCATTCTTATTATTCCTATCTAGCGGTTTTTCTAATTCAAGCATTTTTATCCAGCTTAGGAGTGGTGTTTGTTTTTTTGATTGGCAAAAGAGTCTTTAATCCTTTGGTGGGTATAATCGCGGCTCTGATTACTAGCTTTTACTGGCCTTTTATCACTGTTACTCAAGATTTGGTGTTGGAAAATTTAGTAATTTTCATGCCTTTGTTATTTATGGTTTCTTTACTAAGGATAGAAAGTGAAAATACTTTGAGCAGTAAAATTGTCGCCGGGGTGGTTATGGCCTTGACTACTTTAACTAAAGGAATATTTTTGCTGGTTTTGCCTTTGTTGGTTTTTTTATGGTTTAAACTGGCCAATAGTACAAAAGATTCTTGGAAAACTATTCTGATAATTTATCTGGTGGTTGGTTCAATTTTGTCCCTTTGGCTGGGTAGGAATTTTTTACTTTTTAAACAGCCTTTGTTTTCTTCTCAAAGCGGCGCTTCTTTATGGATTGCCACTCATCCGGATTATGGCACTTACAGCAGAAAGGAGGCGAGAATTTTCTTTTTAGAACAACCTGAGTTAAATGAGGTAGAAAAGAACACTTTTTATGCGCAAGCAGGCATGGAAAATCTGAAAAAGTATCCCCAGCTGTATTTTAAACGAGTGGTAAAAAACTGGCAGTTGCTGTTTTATCAACAATCTTCGGCTGATATTTCGGTTTGGCTGGCTGTTTTGACCAGCATTGGCCTGATCCTGGCTTTATTTAAGAAAAATCGACGAGCGTTAGTGTTATGGCTGTTTTTTATATTATTCTTAAGCCAGTATGCTTTACTGTTTGCTTATCCCAGATTTCGGATGCCGCTTGATTGGATTTTAATTCTCTTGGCTGCTTATGCTGTTTACTTTCCAGTCAGAAAATTCATCAGTCCCAAATTGGATAAATATATTAAAGCTAAAGACAGCAATTGGGTGGGCCTTCGACGCCTATGCTCAATAGGAGTATCAGTTTTAGGAGGGCTATTTTTGATAAAAATCGGCCTGGTCTATTTGTTTCCGAAAAAAGCGATAAGCTTGCCAAGTCAAGCTGGGTTAAGCTACCTTCAGATCTATGATTATCAAAAGAAACATCAGGGCAACATCGAGCCCTTTTTAGAACAAAAGGTTATTTGGATAGGCGAGGTAAATTATCTTAATCATAATGCCCTTTATCCTTTAGGCAGTGCCAAACATCCGGAGGAAAACTCAAAGCCCGAATATGCTGGTTTTTATGATACATATTATCTACCTTCAACCACTTACTCAACTTTTGACCTGACTGTTAATAGAGGAAAAAGGCCAGGATATTATGGAGACGGGGTGGTGATGGTAAATTATAAAGGCAGCTTGCTGGGTGAAGTTGAGAATGACGATATGGTAGCGGTGTCAGGAAAGATAATTGGCCAAAATTCTCTTGGCCAGATATATGTTGAAGGATATGAAATATACAAATAAGTGCAAGCTAAACTTGCCGAAAAAAGCGATTATCCGAAAAACTTGTCAATTCTAAACAAGCCCGATCCGTCGGCTGAGTATCATCAATTAGTGGAAGCGTCAGCCTCGGCATATTTTGAAATCAAGGGTTTGGCTAGATGGATTTTTCCAAACTGTTTGAAATTGCTGGGAAATATTCATAAAAATTGATAAAATAGAATTAGTTGATTATATAATGAAAAGTCTATTATGAAACGAATTCAATTAACTTTTCCACAAAGATCAGATTACTTAAATTCATTGAAGGTTCTTAACAAGCCAAAATCCTCAAAAGAATACCACCAACTCATTGAGGCCTCAGCGTCAGCTTATTTTGAGACTAATAGACTAACTAGATGGTTGTTTATTAAGCGTTTTAAATTAGCTTTAGCTTATCTTGAAAATATTGGTCAAGTTGATAGCCTTTTAGATGCAGGTACTGGAATCGGATTTTTCTTACCAACACTAACAAAAGTGGCTAAAAATGTCATAGCTATTGATAACACTGAGTATTCTCTTAAATATGCTAAAAGCATGTGCAATAATTTACGGATCAAAAATGTTTCTTTTAAAAAAACTTCTTTAAAAAAATTGCCCTTTAAAGACAATCAATTTAAGGTTATTGTCTGTTTAAGCGTTTTGGAACATGTTTCACCAAATGAACTGCCGATTGTAATTGATCACTTTCATCGTATCTTAAAGCCAGGTGGTTTTTTGATAGCTGGCTATCCCAATGAAGGCTCTCACTTGTTTAAATTGATTCAGACTATCGAACCCTTATTAATAAGGCCTCGGGTTATTATGATCTTAAAAAATAAACGAAAGCTATTCGATGTCTTAGGGCATGTGTCTAATTCAAAACAAATAGATCGAGCAATCAAAAACAGATTTGAAGCAGTTTCAAATAAATCATTATCCTTTCTTCAACTTAAATTATACAGTTTAGGTAAATTTCGAAAAATTAATAGAAACTGAGATAATTTCTATGAAAATATTAATGATTGCGCCAACTCCGTTTTTTGCTGATAGAGGCTGTCATGTGAGGATATATGAAGAGATAAAAGCCTTGCAACAAATCGGTCATGAAATAATTCTATGTACTTACAGCTTGGGGAAAGATATGCCGGGTGTAAAAACGGCAAGATGCTTCAACTTTCCATGGTATAGGAAGTTAACGGCCGGCCCAAGTTACACTAAAATATTCCTTTTGCCATTTTTGACTTACACCACAATAATTACCGCAATAAAATTTAATCCGGAAATAGTCCACGCTTTTTTACCTGAGGGAGCTATGATTGCCAAAATATCTAAAATATTTTTTCCCAAGAAAAAATATTTTTATGATATGCAAGGTTCACTTGCCGGTGAATGTTTACAACATAAATTTTTCAAACCAGGTAGTTTGAGGCATAAAGCTATGTCTTGGTTGGAAAGAAAAATTTCCCTTTGGTTTTTTGTTATTACCCAATCGAAAAATTTAGTGAAACATTTAAAATCATTGGGTGTACCGGCGGGGAAAATCGCTAATGTCAAAGATGGTGTTGATACTAATATTTTCCAGCCACTTGATTATGATAAAAATTTGGCTAATCAGTTAGGCGTCGATAAAAATAAACCGCGTGTTATATACATGGGTTTATTAGAAAAATACCAAGGAGTGGATTTAATGTTTGAAGCTTTCGCTGCGGTGGCAAAGCAAAAAAGAAAGACACAATTTATTGTTATTGGATATCCTAATATTAAAAAATACCAACAAATATGCCGAGATTTAGGCATTGAAGATCGAGTCAAATTTTTAGGCAAAATTGATTATTCACTAGTACCAAAGTATTTGGCGCTGGCGTCGGTTGCCGTGGCGCCAAAAATTTCACGAAGCGAAGGAGACGGCAAGCTTTATAATTATATGGCCATGGGATTAGCAGTAGTCACCTTTAATCGTAGCGTCTCAAGGGAGATTTTGGGCGATGCCGGGATTTATGCGGAATTCGGCAGCGCATCGGATTTAACTAAGAAAATCATTTGGTTTATAGATCATCCGGCAAAAGCTAAACAGTTTGGGCGGAAAGCGCGCCAGCGGGCGATCAGTGAACTTTCATGGAAAGCGGTGGGAAAAAGAATTAATCAAGTTTATTTAAAAAAGTAAAAATGGAGGATCGCTTTAATTGCCCGATTTGCAGCAGATTGACACAGGTAATTTTTAGAGATGGTAGAGATTTTTTTATTTTAAATGGCAAGTTCCGAGATTTTGCGGTGGCTTTATGTAATCATTGCCAACTTGGTTTTAGCCTGCCTGCTTTGTCCAATCAAGAGTTAAGTAAATATTATCCTGCCGACTATGAAGCCTTCAAATCTAGAAGAAGTTTACTGGCCCAGTTATTAAAATTTAAATACGGAAAAGATATTGAATTAATTAATCGGGAAATGAACAATAAAAAGGGGCTAGAGGTTTTTGAGATTGGTTCAGGGCGAGGTGAGTTTCTTAATGAATTAAAAAAAAGGCAATTTAAGATTAGTGGTCTTGAACCGGGACGGAGTGGCGTGGAATTCGCCTTAAGAAACTATGGCATAAGATTAGATCCCAGGTACATCGAGGATTATAATTACAGTCAAAAATACGATATTATAGTTATCCGACATACTCTGGAGCATGTGGCTCAATTTTACAAAGTTTTAGAAAAAATTAAAATCCAAGGTTTAAAAAAAGGTGGTTTATTGTTTATTAAAATACCACGATTAGATTCTTGGGAAGCAAAGTGGTTTGGCAAATTTTGGGGTGACTTTGATCTACCCAGGCATCGCGTGCATTTTACCAAATGGGGAATAATAAATATTTTAGACAAAATCGGGTTTGTTGAAATTAAAGTGAAAAGTGAAATCATCCCTACTAATTTTGTTAGAAGCGTTGAATATTACAGTTTGTTTGGAAGGAGAAAATTTTTCCGATTTTTGGCTAATATATTTTCAGTTTTGCCAAAAGTGATCAAATTGGCAGTCGGTCAAATAATAGTCATTATCTTATCGCCTCTTGGTTCGGGCAGGATGATAATAGTCGCTAAAAAATAGTAGCAACAGCCTTATTTCCCCACAATCCTTTTTACCAGATAGAAACCTTTTTGATCACGATTTTGAATGATGATGCTTGCTAAGATACCAAAAACAAAAAACTGTACCCCAGTAAAAACAGTAAAAAAGCCGACCAGAGGCCAGATTTTATCAGCCAGGGAATAGGCCAGAAAGTATCGCGCATAAACTAGATAGGTTAACAAAAGACAGCCAACCAAGATCAGCACCACGCCAATAAAACCAAAAATGTGCATGGGTCGGCTAGCATATTTTCTCCAGAACCAGATATTAACCATGTCAGTTAGGCCATTAATGATCCTTCGCCAGTTGTATTTAGTTTGGCCATGCTTTCTAGGTCGATGATTGACTTTTATCTCGGTTAAGGTGAATCCCCGCCAACGTAAAAGAGCCGGAATCATACGATGCATTTCACCATAGAGGTGCAGATCCTGAAAACACTGACGTCGATAAACTCTTAAAGTACAACCTGAATCATGAATACCAGGATTAACTAATAAATTTCCTAAGAAAGCCGCTCCTTTAGAGATAATTTTTTTGGAAAAACTGTCTTGCCTTTTTTGACGCCAACCACAAACGCAGTCAACTTTATCATTTTGGAGTTTATCAAGCATTTTTTTAATATCCTGGGGGTCGTTTTGACCATCAGCATCTAAAGTGACGAGAATTTCGCCCTGAGAGTGTTTAATACCAGCGTCTAAGGCAGCTGATTGACCAAAATTTCGTCTTAACTGAATAATTTTAAGTTGAGGATATTTGTTTTTAAGTTGAAGCAAGATCGAAAAACTATTATCAACTGAGCCGTCATCAACAATAATAAGCTCGTAAGTTTTTTTGATTGATTTCATCACTCGGGTAATTTCTCTAATTAGAAGGAGAAGATTTTCGGCTTCGTTATAGGCAGCAGTGATAATGGACATGTTTGGTTTCATGGTAAGATTTTACCATGAATGGGAAAGCTAAGAAAATTGTCTTTAAGAGATGATGGTTGGTTCTGGCTTTGTTGGTTGACTTGGTGTCTGGGTTCTATCATTGGGCCATTCCGAGTTTATGGAGAATTGACAATTATTCTGCATCTGACTTATTAATTATCAACTAAACTGTTGAGTAAAAATTTTTAATTTATTAGTTATAAATTTATATTTCATTTCAGTGAATTGAGCCAAAACAATAGCCGAGAGGTTGCAAATTACAAATAAAGCAGGTTTAGGGAAATTAGATAGTAAAGAAATTAAACTATAATGGGTCTCCTACAGGACGTTATTCGAACCTGCTTTACCTCTATAAGTGCAGGAGATAATATTAATACCATCCTAATTATTATAGTATAATGGAACAATTACACTGCAAAAAATTAGATAAATATTAATGTTAAAGGTTACTAGATCTGTTCTAAAAAATAATATCAAGCTAATTAAGGTTGGAAATAAAAAAGTCGGGCCAAACCAACCTTGCTTTGTGATTGCTGAGGCAGGAGTTAATCATAATGGAAATGTTGATCAAGCAAAGCAGTTAATTGATGTAGCAGTTGAGGCTGGAGCAGATGTAGTTAAGTTTCAAACATTTTTTGCAGATAAAATTGTCACCAAGGCAGCTGATCGGGCCAAATATCAAAAAAAAAATATTGGCGGCCAAGAGACTCAATGGCAAATGCTAAAAAAACTTGAACTTGATAAGAAAGCTTTTTCGAGTTTAAAGAAATACGCTGAATCAAAAGGAATAATGTTTTTATCAACCCCTTATGATAAAGATAGCGTGGATTTATTAAAAGACATTGGGGTGGCGGCTTTTAAAGTTAGCTCAGCAGATATTACTAACCATCCATTGCTGGAATACATGGCTAAAAAGGGATTGCCAATAATTTTTTCCAGAGGGATGTCATATAAAGAAGAGATTAAAGAAGCAATTGAAGTAATGAAGTCTAGTGGAAATCAAGATTTGATATTACTACATTGTCATTTTAATTACCCAACTGATATAGCAGATACTAATTTAAGGATGATAGCCACCCTTAAAAAGGAATTTGGGCTGGTGACCGGTTACTCCGATCATACGCCAGGAATTGAGGCGGCGATGGCGGCAGTAGCTTTGGGGGCTGAGGTAATTGAAAAACATTTTACTTTGGATAAGAACTTGGCTGGACCGGATCATAAAGCCTCGTTAGAGCCAGATGAATTAAAAATAATGATTAAGGGCATAAGGGATATAGAAAGGGCCTTGGGGTCAAGGAGAATAACAGTGACTAAGAATGAGGCGCCTATGCGTGAAGTATCGAGGAAAAGCTTAGTCAGCGTTAGAAAAATTAAAAAAGGAGTCAAGATTACTCCAGTTATGGTGGCAGTCAAAAGACCAGGTACGGGTATAGGACCTAAACATTTTAAAGATCTAATCGGCAAAACAGCCCGCAAAGAGATTCCGGCTGATACAATTATTGACCCTGACGCAATCAGTAGGTTAGATGTAAAATCTTTAACAATTGGCAATAAAGCTAAAAAATTATGAAGGTAGTGGTGTTTGGATCAGGGGGGCAAGCCCGAGTGGTAAGTGAAATACTGCTCTATGATAAAACTAAACAGTTGGTGGGTTTTGTTGATCCATTTGCTAAGAATACAAAAGAAAAGATTTTTGGGTTACCGATTCTGGGGGAATATGAAGTAATCCCCTCTTTGATTAAAAAAGGGGTAAAAGGCTTTGTGATTGGAGTAGGAGATAACAAGATTAGAGAGAAAAGATTTAATGAGTTAAAAAAGAGAGGCTTGAAACCAATAATAGCGATCCATCCAACGGCTAATATTGCTAAAGAGGTAAAGATAGGTAGAGGAACAGTGGTAGCTATTGGAGCTACGATTGCCACCAAAGCTATTATTGGAGAAAACGTGATTATTAATAGTGGGGCTATCATAGAGCATGATAATGTGATTGAAGATCATGTTCATGTGGCTCCGGGAGCAGCTTTGGCCGGAAGGGTCAAGGTTAAAACCAGAGCATTGATTGGCTTAAGAAGCGTAGTTAAAGAGTTTTTAACTATTGGAAAGAAGTCAATCGTAGGAGCTGGATCAGTAGTAGTCAAAGATGTACCTGATAATGTAGTAGTAGTAGGCGTGCCGGCAAAAAAGCTAAGGAAAAATGACAAGTAAAACCTATATCTCGTCCTCCTGCTTTAAACTTAGAAAAATTGATGAGTTGTTAAAACATTGTCAAGATAATAACTGGTTTAAAGTTGAATTAAGTGGTAATTTAGCTTTTGATGAAAAAACAGCGGAAAAATTGTTTAAAAAGAAAGAATTTTCTTTTTTAGTTCATAACTATTTCTCAGCTTTAAAACAGCCTTTGGTGTTAAACCTGGCTTCTAGTGATCAGCAGATTCGAGAAAAAAGCATTCAACACTGCCAAAAGGCAATTAAGTTATCCAGCGATTTAAAAGCGCCATTTTATTCTGTACACGCTGGGTTTTTAATGGATGTTAGACCTGAGGATTTAGGTAAAAAACAATCTCATTTACCATTTATTGATAGAGAAAAAGGTTTTCAGTTGTTTAAAGAGTCAATCAAAGAGCTGCTTGATTTTATGACTAAAGAAAAGATTGATGATTTAAAGCTGTTGATTGAAAACAATGTAAATAGTCAAGAAAACTTAGTTAATGGAGAGAATAAGTTGTATTTATTAGCTGATTTAATAGAAACGCGAAGATTTTTTGATGAAATAAATAATTCCCGACTGGGTTTGTTGGTTGATTTAGGTCATTTAAATGTCTCGGGTAAACAGCTGGGGTTTGATAAGCATGAATTTATTGAAACTTTGAAGGATAAGATTAAAGCTTTTCATTTGAGTGAGAATAATGGAGCAGAAGATCAAGCTTTGGCTTTTAGTAAGACTGCCTGGTTTATACCATTGTTAAAACAACCTGAATTTAAAGAAATGGTTAAGATAATTGAGATTAATAAGACCAATAGCGATGAAGATTTGTTAAAATGCGTTAAGGTGGTTAACTGATTATGAAATTTGTAGTGGTAGGCTTAGGCTCAATTGGCAACCGGCATAAAAGAAATCTTGAAAGATTAAAGCATCAAATAATCCCCTGCCACAGAAATGATGATTTGGGGAAAATTGTTAGTCAAGAAAAACCCGATGGAGTGTTTATCTGCAATCCGACGGCTTTACATCTAACCACGGCTACAAAAGTCGCTGAGGCTGGAGTGAATATTTATTTAGAAAAACCAATTTCCCATAATCTTAAAGGAGTTGATGAGTTTTTGAAGCTGGTTAAGAATAAAAAGATAGTATTGGAGATTGATTATAATTTAAGATTGGAGCCGGAGCTAAGAAAGATTAAACAGCAGTTGGAGAAAAAATCTATTGGGAAAGTCTATGCAGCCAGAATTGTAGCCAGTAGTTATTTGCCTAGCTGGAGGCCGAAGATTAACTACCAGGAGAACTATGGCGCTAAAAAATCCTTGGGTGGAGGAGTGCTCTTAGACCTATCTCATGAAATTGATTATGCAGTATGGTTTTTTGGCAAAGCAAAAAAAGTGATGGCGATGGTAAAAAAAGCGCCTGAGTTAAAAATTGAGACTGAGGCGATTGCTAAATTATTAATTGAGTTTGAATCTGGAGCAATAGTTGAAATTCACCTTGATTATGTAGGTAAAAAGACTATAAGAAACTGCCAGATTATTGGTAGCCAAGGAAGTTTAAGTTGGGATTTTGTCGAGATTATTAAAACTTGGGATTGTAATCAAATGTACATAGATATGGTGAAAAACTTTATTGAGACCATTGAAGATAAAAGCCAGCCAATAGTAACTGGTGAAGAAGCTAAACAGGTAGTGGAAATAGTTGAGGCAGCTAAAAAATCTAGCCAAACTGGAAAGATGGTGGAGTTATGATTTTAGGAGTAATTCCAGCCCGAAGCAGGTCTAAATTAGTTAAAGATAAAAACATTAAGCCATTAGGGGGTAAGCCATTGATGGCCCATACCATCTTAACTGGATTGAAATGCAAGTTGATTGATAAGTTAATTGTGTCAACTGACAGCCAAAAGTATGCTGACATAGCTAAGGAGTATGGAGCTGAGGTGCCGTTTATTAGGCCGGAGAGTTTAGCGACTGATGGGGCTTCGACTGAGTCGGTGTTAAAGCATGCGGTGGAGATGATAGAGAAAAAAGAAAGCAAGGTTGAAACAGTGGTGCTGCTGGACGTGACTTCACCGTTTAGATTAGCGAGCGATATTGAAAAGTGTGTTAAATTATTAAAAAAACCAGGGACTGAATCGGTAGTGACGGTTTGCGAGGTAGATCATAATCCATTTTTTGTGATGGGAACAGTTAATCAACAAGGTTATTTTGACTATCCCTTAATTAAACCAAAAGAGAAAATTTTCCGCCGCCAAGATGCACCCAAAGTATATCGACTAAATGCAGCGGTTTATGCGATTAAAAGAAAGCTGGTTTTAAAAGAAGAAAGATTTACTAACAAGACTAGAGTAGTAGAAATGTCAATAATTAGATCAAGTCACATTGATAGTCAAGAAGATTTTTTATATGCAGAATTTTTACTAAAAGAAGATTTAGTTAAGTTTGACTATTGATATGAAACACTCAAAAATTACTGGAAAAACTGTTTTTGTATCAGGTGGAATCGGAACTATTGGATCAGTCTTAGTAGAAAAAATAGTTAATCAGTACTCTCCAAAAGAGGTTAAGGTCCTAGATATTAATGAAGGTGGTTTGTTTGAAGCCATGAGGCATTATGCCAAGAGGAAAAACATGACGTTTTTGTTAGGAGATGTTCGAGATAAAGAAAAAGTAATGTGGTCGCTGAAAGACGTAGATACTGTGTTTCATGCAGCGGCTTTAAAGCATGTGTTTTTAAGTGAATATAGCCCGTTTGAATCAGTTAAAACTAATGTATTAGGAACACAAAATATGCTGGAAGCAGCTTTGGCGAACAAGGTAGGAACTTTTATCAACATCTCTACAGACAAAGCAGCTAACCCGACTAGCACCATGGGAGTGAGTAAATTATTAACTGAAAGATTAACTGTAGGGGCTAGTTTTTTTAATGGTAAGAGTAAAACGGTGTTTGCTTCAGTTAGGTTTGGAAATGTTTTAAATTCTTCTGGTTCGGTACTGCCAATATTTATGAGCCAATTAAAAAAAGGCGGACCTTTAACGATTACTGATAAAAGAATGGTGCGATATTTTATGACCACTGAAGAGGCGGTCGAGTTGATATTTCAAGCAACTAAAATGGCTCAAGGCGGTGAAGTGTTTGTCTTAAAGATGCCGGCTTTAAAGATTTTGGATTTAGCTGATGTATTAATTAAAGAATATGCTGATAAATATGGGCAAGATAAGAAGAAGGTTAAAATCAAAGAAATTGGAATAAGGCCAGGAGAGAACTTAGCAGAAAAAATAGTCACCAAGGCCGAGGCTTTGCAAACTTTAGAACTAAAAAAAATGTATATTCTGCCGTTTTCGATAGATTATCCAAGTGTGATTAAAAAAGTAGTTAGTAAAAGTTACAACTACTACAAACGACTTGGCGGTAAACCAGTGGATAGAGATGATATAGTACCTCAGAAACTATTAACTAAAAAAGAAATTAAAAACTTACTTAAGAAAGTAATCTAAAAGAGGAAGATGTCAGACTCTGCTTTAAATCTAGAAGGCAAAATTGTTTTAATTACTGGCGGAGCTGGCATTCAAGGACCAGAGCATGCTAAGGCCTTTAAAAAAGCAGGAGCAACGGTAGTGGTGAGTGATATTAAAGGCGCAGATGTTTATTTAGACGTCACTGATGAAGGTTCTATTGAAAAAACGATTAAGGAGATATTAAAAAAACATAAACGAATTGATGTGTTGGTAAATAATGCTGGGGCAACTGGTAAACAAATGAAAAGAGCGGCAGCGCCAGTTAAAGATCAATCTTTAGAAGATTGGGAGCATATTTTAAAGGTAAATTTGACCGGAGTCTGGTTGTGTAGCCAAAAAATTGGATTAATAATGGCTAAACAAGGAGGCGGATCAATTATTAATTTAGCTTCAATTTATGGCTTGGTAGCTCCTGATTTTAGTATTTATAAAGAGGCAATGTATGATTCTGGTAAACCAATGGGAACCCCAGCAGCTTATTCGGCTAGTAAAGGAGGGGTGATTGCTTTAACTTATTACTTGGCTTCATATTGGGGAGATAAAAACGTCAGAGTCAATTGTGTCACTCCAGGGGGTATTTTTGATAAGCAATCAGAAAAGTTTGTTAAGGCTTATGCTCGTCGAGTGCCAATGGGAAGAATGGCAAAAAGAAATGAAATATCTGGAGCGTTACTATATTTAGCTTCTGATTTAGCAAGTTATGTGACTGGAGCAAATATTGTGGTTGATGGAGGCTTAACGATTAAATAATGGATAGAGATAAATGGCGGCTAGTTTCTATTGTGGCAATTTTAACCTGGATTTTAGTGGGAATTTATGGAGTGATTTTTAATATTAGCTATATAGATGAGGCTAAATATTTAATTAAAGGCTGGTTGATAGCTACTGGACAGATTGAATATTACTCTACTCCAAATTTTTTTTATCAGCATATGCCTGGAGGGCTTCTCTGGTTTGGCTTAGGACAAAAACTGCTAGGTAAAAGCTTATTGTTAGGCAGAATTCAATCGTGGCTGATTGGCTTAATGATTTTATTTTTAAGCTTTAAATTAGGGAAAAAATTGGGAGGAGTAAAAACTGGAATAGCTGCTCTGATGCTATTGAGTTTAATGCCAGTAGTTATCTTATATTATTCTTCGGCCGTACCCAGATCTTTGTCAGTAGTGATGTTGCTTTTGGGAATTTTGAGCTTAACTGATAAAAAATATCGGTGGTCGTCTTTGTGGTTTAGCTTAAGTTTAGTTATTAGAGAAAATTTTTTATTTACTTTATTAATTTATCTTGTTTGGCTATTTTTTATTTTAAGGAAAAATTGGTTAGAGTGGCTGAAAAACTTATTGGTGGTAGTGATTGTCTTAGGAATTTTCTTCTTACCTGGCTTTCCAGAAATTTTAAATATATTTAAAAACTTTCCCGGAATAAGCACATTGTTACCGATTAATCAATTAGAGCAGAGTGTATTAAAATTATATTGGCAAAAGAGCAGACACGATATTAATTTATATATTGAAACTGTTAAGTACTTTGGAGTTATATATTTTAGCTGGTTGGTAGTGGCAATTTTTGGAATTATCAAGTTTATTAAGCAGCCAGTTAAACTAAAAAAGACACAGGCCTATTGGTTTTTAATTGGAGTGACTGGATTTAATTTTCTGGCTCATGCCTGGTCTGCTTTTAATTTATCGCCAAAAGCAATAATTGGCTATATGGCTTACATCGGACCATTATTATGTGTGAGTGTGGCTGTACTAATTGGCCCAAAACTTAAAATTAGATGGATTAAAACGTATATCTTGTTACTAATGATAGCTTTAATAGGAATGAGGTTTGCAGCAATTTTTACTCCACCAAATAAGCAAACAGATCTATCAAAAATTAATCAGTCAGCTAAACGGTTGAAACCGATAGTTAAAGAAAATGAAAAAATTGTCTGGTTGACAGAACCAATCAGTTTATATTTAGCTGATAAGATTTCTTATTATCCATTAATTAATCACACTAATTCTTATAAACCCAGCTTGGATACAAACACGGTCAGATCATTGGGGTTTTGGAATCAAGAAATGATGAGCCAGTGGTTAAGTGAGGCAGATTTAGTAGTACTTGATGAAAATCGATTAAGAGGCTTAAGGCAAACTGAATTAACAAAGCCAGTGGTAAAAACAATTACAGAATATATGGATAAAAATTATGATTTGCTGGTGATTAACGACTATATTTGGCCAGGAGAACTGTCTTTTTTCAAACCTAAGATGAGATTAAATTAATGATTTTTTCTGCTGTTTGACCATCTGGGGGGTTGATATATTGTTTGACAAAATTAAGGCCATTGTTTACCCAAAGATCCATATTTTTTTTATTGGAAATTAGCTTGACTAGAATGCTTTTTAATTGATGGGATGATTTGGCTAACTGAGCTCCTTTTAATTTTACATAAGGAATGATATTGTCGTAGTTTTTTTGAGTGGGATTAATAACAACAACTGGGGTTTGACTAAGAAAACTTTCAAAGCCGGTCATGGACCAAGTTAATAGAGTCACCTGACAAGCGCTTAAAATATCAATTAGTTTTAATTGACGATTATCTGTAATTAGAGCTTTTTTTACCCTCCATTTTTTAACTTGATTCTTAAGATCTGTTTGAGACTCTGTAGGGTGAGGTTTAATAATTAACTTTGCATTAGGAATTGAAGCAATTGCCTTCGAGGCAATTTGAAAGTAAGCCTTTTTCTCTTTAAGAGGAATGCGCGGATTAGCTCTAAAAGAAACCAATAAAAACAAATTAGTATTTAAAGGCAGTTTAAGCTTTTTTAAAGTTTTTCTCTTTAAGCTTGAAAGCTTGTTTTTGGTGATAGAATCAAAACGTAAATCTCCAACTTGATGAATTTTATTTGGATTTAAGCCTAAGCTAACAAGTTCTTTTTTTAGATGAGAGCCGACCACTATTACCTTATCAGTTAAAGAATATTTATTGATAGCGTCAGGGCTTAAAATAGTGTTGGGCGAAATGAGCAAGCTTTTAATGTTATGTTTTTGTGCCATTAACCCTAAACTAACTTCTAAAGGCCTAACATCACTGATAAGGATAATCGCTTTTGGTTTGGTTTGATTAATTAAAACTTCTGATGAGGCTAAATAAAGACAGGAGAGAGGAAAAGCTTTAAGAGTTAATGTTTTTAGATAACCCTTTAAAAGATTGGTTGAAAGTTCTTGAATGGTTTTTGGATGATTATAAAAACTGTGTTTAATTTTTTGCCAACTGGTTTTACCTTTTTTAATTTGTTGTTGATAGAGGTGAGATCTTTGTTTTAAGCTTAAAATTGAAGCTAGTTGAAGACTGTGCCTTGGAGGGGATTCTAAAGAATCATGGATAATTAAACTTGGATGGTTTTTTTTGATAAGCTTGTTGTGAAGTGGCAGAAGAGTCTTTAAATGTCTAAAAAAACTGGCAGCTAATAGAATGCTTTTCTGCTTAGCTTTTAATGTTTTGGTGTTGACCTTAAGAAAATGATTGGCTTTAGTTGTAAGTTGTCGATAGTAAAGCCAGTCAAGTAAAAGCCGATTTAGTCTAGAGAAATTAAGGCAAGGCCAATGAATAATTTTAATGTTTTTATCTCTGGCAATCAATTTTGTGATTTGTTCCTGATGACTTGAGCCAAGAATGATTATTTGCTGAGGTTTTTTTTGAAAAAATCTTTTGATAGCCTGATGATAAGACAATATTTGGTGGCTTAAATATATGGCCAGATAAGTTTCCCAAGTTTTGATAAATTGTGTGTTCTTAAATATAAGACGCTTAAAGTTGGGTTTTATATAATCATTTACAATTTGCCAAGAAAGTTTCCGTTCTTTTTGTAGATTATTTTTACTTAATAGATCATCCCAAGACGGAACAATGGCTTTGGGGTAAAAAAGCCTGACTAGCCAAAGATTGAATTGTTGAGTTAATCTAACTAGCTGATGGTATAGATTTCCCCAAAAGCCTGTTAGGCTACTAATGGAAGTTAGGTCTTGGGTAATAATGACTGTTTTCATGGTTTAAATTTAAGAGAAAGAGCGGTTTTAAAATATTCAATAAACATTTTGTAAAGTCTACTTTTGCTGACTCCATATTGGCGTTTACCATAAACAACAGGAATTTCAGTTAAGATAAAGTTTTGCTTATATAGATGATAGAGAAGTCGGATGCAGTACTCACCATAGCCTTGAAAGATTTGGTCGAGATTAAGTTTATTAAGGCAAGTTTTTTTTAGGGCTAGGAACCCACTAAGACTTTCATTGACTGGGAGCTTTAATAAGATTTTGCTAACTAATAAGCTGCCATATTTTGAGGCAAAAAATTGAAGTGTTCCAGCCTCAGATTTATGCATGCCACCTTGAGAAATATAACGTGATCCAATAACTATATCAGCATTTTTTTGCTCTAAATTTTTAACCAGCCTTAAAACATCTTTTGGTTGATGATTAAAGTCTGTGTCCATTAGAACAATTGTTTCTCCAGTAGCCTTTTTTAAACCGCGGAGGATAGCGGTGGCTAGTCCGCGTTGATTTTTTCTCACAAATAGCCTAACTGGCAGTTTTTTCTTGATAAGCCTACTGATTACTTTGGCAGTGCCATCTGGGCTATTATCATCGATTACTATAAATTCAAGCGTATAGGGAGCATCTTTAAAAACAGTTATTATTTTAAAAATCAGTTTGTCGATGTTGCCGGCTTCGTTGTATGAGGGAAGGATAATGGAAATTTTCATAAACTAAAACCAACCCCAATAAAGATTAATAACTGTGGCAATTAATAGCCAAATGACAATAGGAACAAGGAAGATTTTGGATTTAAGCTTGATAACTAAAAAGGATAAGGAAAAATAGACAAATATCGGCAGATTGTAAAGCATATATGAAGCTTTGATTGAATCTCCTTTCCAACTAGGATATTTCGTGAGTAGGGCTAAAAATCCAAGCCAGGTGAAAATGGATAAAACTATAAAACTAGACTCTATTAACCATTTTTGATCTGGTTTGGTAAAAGTGGTATAGAAGTTTTTAAAAGCAAAGTAAGAAAAGCCCGCAATCATGATTAAAGTGGGTAGGAGATTAATTTGATTTTGCAAGGCTAAATTAGCAACCCGTTTTGGAGGGGAAAAATAGCGATTTTTTCTGATGATGGAAATTGGATAACCAAAACGTCTTTGAGGATAGTAGTTCCAAAAATCACCCCAAAACTCACTGTAGTAAATTGGCACGAGCTTGTTTAAGGGTTCGTGGAGCCTAACTGGATAGGTCATCATAAATTTAAAAGGAACATCTGTATAAAATAACAGCGGTTGACGCTGAAAAAATGGTTTATCCGGTTGGCCACCTTCACCTACTCCGTAGATATCTTGATCTCGGCGACCAATATAAAACCAACTAGTTGACAAAAAAACAATGGTAAGCAATAGGCCTAAATACAGTATGAGCTTCTTCAAGGTGATTTTTTTGATTATTAACAAACCAAAAAAAACAAAAACAATGGTTAAAAAGATAACCACTCCAGACATGCGAGTTAATAGGATTAAACTTACTAATAAACTTAAAATCGTAGTAGTTTTGTAAGAGGGTTTTGGTAAAAAATGAAAAGCTAGGTAATAAAAAATTAAACTAGTCAAAAACAAGAAAAATGTTTCTATGGAAAACATAACAATGGTTTTTTGAAAAACCGGGAGAGAAAAAATTAAAGCTACAAAACTAAAACTTAACAATTGGTTTTTGCTAAAGAGCTTTAAGCTAATCTTGTACCAGAGATATAAACTTAAAGTCGCTAGTAAAACACTAAGGTATTGCCAAGCTTTTAGACTGGAAAAAAAGTCTTGGTTTAAAAAAGTTGAAACAATTCTACCGATTAATCCGCTGATTAAATAAAAAGCTGGGGGGTTGTAGTTTTCTCGAGTTTCTTGAAAACTAGGGATTCTAAATTCATGTGAGATGATTTTAGAGTAGCGCATGTGGAGCATGGCGTCATAGCCAGCGTCAGTAGTAAAAAAATAAGCATTATGGAACATGTAAAGCGTAGCTAGAATTATTAGGATAGTTATGATTATTTTTTTGACCATAGCTTGATTAAAGTAATAATATAGTTTTTACCCCGAGTAATAAAGCCAAGTAAGTTTGTAGCTGTTTTTGATTGACCATGAATACGATTAACACTAATGTAGGGAATTTCAATGATTTTGGCTTGTTGTTTTTTTAAATTGAAAATAAGATCAATAAAGTATTCACCATAATCCCCTGTTAGTTTAAAATTTTTTAAGAATTTGCTTTTAACTACAATATAACCTGAGGTGTAGTCAGTGATGTCTTTAAAAAGCAGTAATTGAGCTAGTAAGTTAATTATTCGACTCAATAAAACGGCAATCAATAAACCTCTATTATCTTTGGCTCCTTTTACATATCTTGAGGCAATAACAGCATCATGAGTCTTTAGTTTGAATAGCATTTTTTTGAGCAGTTTAGGCGGATGAGATAGATCAGCATCCAGCCAGCCGATGATAGACCCTTTGGCTTTTTTAATACCAAGGTTAAAAGCACTGGTTAAGCCTCTTTCATTTAAACGGCGGAAGACTTTGATTGATTTATTTTTAGCAGCTAGTTTTTGAGCCAGACTCCAGGTTTTGTCTGGCGAATCATCGTCAATGACAATGATTTCATGAGGCAGTTTTTTTAAGCTCAAACTAATTTGATCAATTAAAAACTTGATGTTATCAGCTTCGTTGTAAGTAGGAATAATAATGGAGATCATTTTTGAGCCATAATAATGATAGAGCTGCCAACGGGTAGGTTGATAAATTTAAGCAACTTGGATTCAAAGAATAAAAGATTAATTAAAAGTTTGTTGATTATTGAATTAACCTTGCCAACATCAGAACCGGATTTTTTGGTTAAATACCTACTCATAAGTCTGTTAATAAAAAATAAAGGAAAGGTAATAAAGTAAATATACGATGCTTTTTGAATGGAAAAACCTGCCTGGGTGACTTTGGTGATTAATTCTTTTTTAGAGTAGCGCTGGCGGGCATGCATACTAATGTCATGGGGTCCGTATAAAAATTGATGAGCACAGTCAGTGATAAGCAGATGTCCGCTTGACTTTAAAACTCGATTAACTTCTTTTAATGCTTTAGAGTCGCTTTTGACACCTTTATGATACAAAACATCAAAAAGAGTGACTAGATTAAAAGAGTCAGCTTTAAACGGCAGCTTAATAAGAGAGGCTTTTTTTACTTTTTTAAGACCTCTTTGATGGCAAAATTTAACAGCTGATGTAGAGTAGTCTACCCCTTGTGCTTGTCCAAAATTTGACAACATTTCTAGGTTTTTTCCAGTACCGCAGCCAATATCAAGAATTTTTGATTTTTTTGATAGCTTAATTAAATTTAAAACTGTTTTGGCATATTGTCTTTTGCTTACAAACCACCAGTGATTATCTTCAAGCTTGCGCATTAGTATATATTCTTTTAGCTCCATCGTCTCAATTTTACACTAATTTGTGATAATATAGCCTTAATTATGCAAAAGGCGCAAGACTATAAGCTGTCAGAACTGGGAAAAAGAAGATCAGCTATTCCTGGGCCTGAACCTAAACTAAAAGGAGAGACAATAGATAAAGTATTAGGAAAAAAGGCCAGGCCGATGAATTCAAAAACGATTATTCCAGTTTGTGAACCGAGTTTAAGTAAAAAGGCAGAAAAATATGTTATAGAGGCTGTAAGAACAAACTGGATTAGTTCAAGAGGAAGTTTTTTAGAGAAATTTGAGGGGCTGTTTGCTAAAAAGGTAGGGGCTAAGTATGCCGTAGCGGTCAATTCTGGCACTTCGGCTCTTCATCTATCCTTTGCTACCTTGGGACTTAAACCAGGTGATGAGGTAATCATGCCGACTTACACCATGGTATCAACTGCTTATGCTGTCAGTTATTTTCAATCCAAGATAGTGCTGGTTGATTGTGATGATTATTACCAAATGGATGTTAAGCAAACTAGGGCAGCAATAACCAAAAAAACCAAGGCAATATTACCGGTACATATTTATGGACACCCTGTTGATATGGATGAGCTTGAGAAAATAAGTCGAAAGTATAAAATCCCAATTATTTATGATGCTGCCGAGGCTCATGGAACAGAATACAAAGGCAAGCCAATCGGCGGACGTGGTTTGGCTAGCTGTTATTCTTTTTATGCAAACAAAGTGATTACCACTGGTGAAGGAGGCATGATTACCACCAATAACAAAAAGTTTGCTGATTTGGCTCGAAATTTAAAGGATGTGGCATTTTCAACAGAGCGGCATTTTTGGCATAAAAGACTAGGATATAACTTTAGAATGACTAATTTAATAGCGGCTGTTGGTTTAGCTCAAACGGAGAATTATGAAAAATTAGTAGAAGCTCGAATTAAAAATGCTAAGTACTATCTTAAACATTTATCTGGAATTAAAGGCTTAAAGTTTCCTCGAAATGCTAAACGGACTAAGAATATTTACTGGATGTTTGGATTTGAGGTCGGAAAAGAATTTGGAATGAGTAGAGACCAATTAAGACAGCTTATGGCAAATCATGGAGTGGAAACTAGAACATATTTTGTACCAATGCATTTACAACCCTATTATTATGAAGAAAATAAGAACAAAGTCTTTCCGATGAGTGAAAAGCTTAGTGCTACTGGTTTGTATATTCCCTCAGCTTCTTATTTGACTAAAAAAGAGGCAGATAAAGTAATTAAAGTGATTAAAAAGGCAGCTAAGATTGCTTCATGAAGTAGCAGATTTTATGGCATCGCAGATATATTTTATCTCTGCTTTAGCCAAGCTGGCATAAGTAGGTAAGTTCATACCCATACCAGCTATTTTCTTAGTGACTGGGAATTTATTATTTGCATTTTGTTTTTTGTATGGAGGCAAGTCTGGCAAGGGATAAAAAAATGGACGAGTCTCAATGTTTTTTTTCTTTAAATACTCTATTAGTTGGTCTCGGGAACGGCCGAATTTGTTTTTATTCACTAAAATAGAAAACATCCAGTAGTTGGATTGAGCATAATCAGTTTCTTGCTGGAAGCTGATGCCAGGAGTGCCGGCTAATAATTTTTTATAGGTTTGAGCAATATGTCTTTTTTGCCTGACAAAGGTTTTTAGTCGTCTTAATTGACCAATGCCAACAGCAGCCTGAAGATTAGTCATGGCGTAGTTGTAGCCAATGACTGGATGAAAATAAGGATGAATTCTGATGTCTTTACCTTGATCGCGGTAAAGCTTAGCTGTTTCATAGACTTTTTTATTATTGGTCACCAACATACCGCCTTCGCCAGTGGTGATGATCTTGTTGCCGAAAAAAGAAAAAGTGGAAACTAAGGCTTGACTGCCAGCTGGTTTCTTTTTGTAAATAGAGCCTAAAGACTCTGCTGAGTCAGAGATAAATTCAAGATTATGTTTTTTGCAGAGCTTATTGATGCTATCAAAATCAACTGGATGTCCATAAAGATCAACGGTCATGATGGCTTTGGTTTTAGAGGTGATTTTAGACTCAAGTTGCTGGAGATCAAGATTCCAGGTATTAGGCTCAACGTCGACAAAAACAGGTTTAGCGCCGGTATAGGTGATGACGTTAGCTGAGGCGACAAAAGTTAAGGCGGGAACAATGACTTCATCACCAGGGCCAATATTTAAGGCAATTAAGGCCAGGTGAAGAGCAACGGTACCATTTGAAACTGGCAGTGCATATTTAACCTTGACCGCTTGAGAGAATTCTTGAGCGAATTGATCAACAAAATTACCAATCGAGGAAATCCAACCAGTATCCATGGCCTGTTTAACTAGTTTTTTTTCAACTGAACCAAAGTGAGGATTGGCTAAGGGAATGAATTGATGGGTCATTTAAACTTTATTAGATTAGTAAAATACTTAAAATCTTTTAAACTGATTAATTTCAGGCTAAATAAAATTAATAAATAGACAGTTGGCGCCAATAATGTCATGAGTAATTTTAACATAAGAATAGAAGGTAAATAGGTTAAAAACCATGAAAAGAACAATAAAATTATAACAGCGGGAGAAATAAAAGCAAAAATTTGAGGTAAAAGTTTAAGTTTAAGACGGGATTTAACTAACCAAAGACGCCAGGTGCCGCTGATTGCCCAGACAATCAAATTAGTTAAAACCGCTCCCCTAGCGCCTAAACTAGGAATAAGAATTAGACTTAAAAGAACTGTCAGGGCTAGGCTGACGAGATTAACTTTGACTAAGGGGCGATGTTGACGAGTGGCAAATAAAATATGGTCATAAGGCGAAAAAATCATTAAGAGAAACATGCCGAGTAAAAATAAGCTGAAAACTGAAACGGCTGGGCTAAAAGCGGAGCCAAGAACAAGTGAAACTAATTCGTGTCTTACTAGAAACGCAAAAATAAAAATCGGTATGAAAATTATCAACAAATATCTTATAGCCAGATCGGCATAATGCTGGATTGACTTGATATCTTTTTTTAAAAAAAGAGTGGAGATTTTGGGGAAGAAAAAAATCATGACCGCCCCAAAGAGCGACTTAATAAAACTGGCGAGACCAAAGGTAGCAGAAAAGTAACCAACCTGAGTGGCATTGGTTAAGTTTTTAAGAATAACCACAATGCCATTGCTTTGAAGGTAGGATAAAGGAACAATGGCAAAAAAAGGCAGACTGTATCTAAAGTACTTTTTAGCCAGGGCTTGGCTATAGACTAACGGTTTAAAACGACGAATAAGCACTAAGGCGATAACTGCCAAAATTAAACCTTCAACTACAAAAGTCAGACTGTAACCAAGATTGTTTTTTAAGACAAAGCCTAAAGCTGCTACAGCTATTAGGCGAAAGAGTTTGCCAATAATCCTGGCGGTGTTTTGAGGGAGGGCTTGTTGGAGTCCCTCAAAAGTAATAAAAACGGTTTCGGCAAAACGGGTAAAGAGCTCATAAAGCAACATTAAGCTAAACAAGCCTTTAAATGAAACTTTGTTGACAAGAGCAATGAGAATGACAATTAGAAAGCTTAAAAATAAAAGGGCCAGTTTGATTCTAATAAAGGTACCAAAGGTTTTTCCCGCTTTTTTTAGACCGGCAGTAAAATGAACATGGGCACGAGAGAAGCCTAGATCAGAAATAGCAAAGGTCAAACCAAAAAGACTAATTATGTAAGCCAGATTTCCTAAAACACTGGGGCCAAAAAGACGAGCAGCTAAAGCTAAGGTGAAGAAACTAATCAAGCTGCCTAAACTACCACTGGTCATCTGGATAAGAACATTTCTACCGATCATTTTTGGCAGATAGCTATTTGATTGGTATTTTTAATACCTTTAAGTAAAAAGGGGTTAAGGTGGGTTGACAAAACCCATGAGTTAATGATAAACCGAAAAAGATTAAAGTGGTAATTACCGATTCTGAAAAGAGTGATTAAGTAAAGCTTTTTGAGCCAGTAAGGATGAGAGAGTTGAAGATTAATTTTCCTAAAGTAGGGTTTTAGGGTCGATAATGCGGTTTGAGGAGTATATTCCTGAACATGCATTTTATCTTCGGGTATGGAGGTGAGTTTAATGGGAGTGGAAATGATAAGACGACCGCTGGGTTTTAAGGCTCGCTTTATCTCTTGGAGCATTCTTGGGGGTTGATTTAAATGCTCGATGACTTCGGCAGCAATGACTATATCAAACTGTCTGGCTTTGAAGGGAAGCTGGTAAGCACTGGCTTGTTTGAGGATGGCTTTATCCCCTAGCTTAGAGCGGGCTAATTTAAGACTGGACTTGTCAGTGTCAATACCAAAAAGTTTGGCTGGAGTTTTTTGGGAAATTAACCACAGTAAAACACCATCGCCACAACCAATGTCAAGAATTTTCAAGTTTTTATTAGTGGGAATTTGATCAACTACTTGCTGATAACGGGCGGCGACAAAGGCATTGAAGTAGAAAATATTAGGCCTGATTTGTTGCCAGTGATAGTCGGGCGAACGAGTTTGATATTTTTTAAAGGTTATTTTTTTCGACATAAAAAGACTAGGTCTTGGGCCAGCAAGTTAGGTCCGATTTTAATTATTGGATAAATTGGTTTGAGTTTTAAGTAAATTAATAAAGGATTTAAAAAGGGAATGGTAGTGAAACTGGTCGACTTGATTATTTGGAAACCTGAGTCTTTTAGAATTTTAGTAAAGGTGTGATAAGTGAAAAATCTTAGATGATAACCTTCTTTTTTAGGTGGTTTGCCCAAAAGAACAAAAAGGCGATATCCCCACCAAGCAATGTTAGGAGTAGAGATAATGAGCCAACCTTGAGGCTTTAAGACCCGATGAATTTCTTTGAGAAAGACTTCAGCATTATACAAATGTTCGATAACTTCTAGAGAGATGGCGCCATGGAACTGTTTGGCTTTGAAGGGAAGTTTGTGGTTGTAGTCAGCTTGAACAACCTTGAAGCCTTTGGCTTTAAGTTTGTTAATATATATAGATGAACCATCACTACAGGTTAAGGATTCCACTTGAGTTTTAAGCTGGTCAGCTAATTCGCCCTGGCCAGAACCAAGTTCCAAGACTGAATTATTCGAAACTTCGGGCAATAATTTAAAGGCCTGAGTATACCAAGGCCGAGAAAAGTCGGCTTGGCGCCAATGACCGGGATCGGTTAAGAATTTTGCTGGCATACATCAGATTTTACCTGAAAAAGCTGGAGTTGGCCTGCCTTGTCAAAGCTGGTCAGTCCTGAGTTGAGAATAACTACCATAAGGTAAATAAAAATTGTTAGGGTTAAAACTGGCAGATAGCGGTTAAGACGTTTATCTAAAGTCATTATGGTTTTCGATAAAGCCCATAACCCTGACTGAAATTATCAGGGTTAATGGTAAAAATAGGTTCAAGGTTGGTTTTTAAGAGAGATAAAACTTTTCTTCTTTGATTAGCGCTGGCTTCAAGGTTTTCCTCGCCTGGTCCGTAAATAAAGTCTAAATAAAGCCAGCCGCCAGATTTAAGATGAGTAATTTGATGTTTGACAACTGCTAAGGGATTAGAAACATGTTCTAAGACTTCTTGACAGACAATGACATCAAATTTATCTTTTAAGGGTAGTTTTTTAGGGGTAACAGCCCGAAAGGAAATATTGGGATAAGATTTAAATCGCCATTGAGCAAATTTGAAGACCGGACAGTTGAGGTCAGTAAGATGATAATGCCAATGAGGAAATTTTCTGATCAGCCAGTGAGTGACCGGGCCGATGCCACTGCCATACTCACAGAATTTGCCTTTTCTTTTAAGCAGTAAAGGGAGAGCCATATCGAAATAGGCTTGATGACGGTGAAAATATTTTTGGCGATAAATAAAATAATCAGTCTCGCTATAAAATGATTGAATTTGAGCTTCGGTGTTTCTCTTTTTTTTGTTCCAGAGCTGAGCTGTCTTTGGTCTTTTTTGATGATAGAGATTGATAACTTTTTGAGGTGAAAGCTTAAAATAGCGACCAACCTCTTGAGTCCATTGAGGGGATTTACCGAATTTTTCTAAAATAAGAGAAAAATAATAGTAAGTTAAGTTTAATAATCTTAATAAATAAATGATTAGTTTGAGCATGATTTTAATAGTTTAATTTCTTGTTGAACTAATTTTTTAATATCAAACCTTTTGATTATAAACTGGCGGCCATTATAAGAAAGCCTGCGTCTTAATTTTTGATCTTTGATTAATTTATCTAGCTGATTAGCTAAACCTTTAGAAGTGCTGGCAGTTAAGCCGGTTTGCTGGTGAATGATCAGATTACCTTCAAAGGGAGTGGTTAAGCAAGCACAGCCTGCGCTTAAAGCCTCAAGTAGAACCTTAGGTTGGCCTTCAAGTTTAGAAGTTAAGGCGAAAATACCAGCAGACTGATACCACTTAACTAAGCTTTGATGGGGAAGCTGAGGAATAATTCTTAACTCAATCCCCTCCTGCTTAGCTAATTTAATGAGTTGACTTTTTAATCGACCCTGACCGATAATAATGAGTTTGACTTTCGATTTAAATTTTGACTGGCTGATAGCTTTAAGAAGCAGCTGGTGATTTTTTTGATGGACCAATCGGCCAATGGTTAAGATAAGGTGTTTTGAAGGCTTGGTTTTGGATGGTTTAAAAACTTGGGGATCAACTCCATTGGGAATCAACTTAAGCTTGGATTGATAGTTTTTAAGATAAGCTTGGTTGGTTTTGGAAGTAACGATGATCTTTTTGGCTTTTTTTAAAATCGGACGAACTAACCAATTCATCAGCTGAGCTTTTATAGGAGAGCCTTCAAGGCGGGCAAATTGGCCATAGTGATAACCATAGGTAACAATGAAAGGCTTATTTATAAATAAGGCTGGTAGACCACCGGTCGCTTGGAAAACTCGGAAAACATTAATTTGTTTAATGGTTTTCTGATGAAGAAAAGGCAAAATAAACTGGTAAAGCTGATAAGGAATTAAAATAGGTTTAGGAACGAGAATGACTCGAGCTGGTAAGGAGAATTTTTTACCAGTATCGCCATAACTGAAAAGATACACTTGATTAAATGCTTTTGAGTAGGGCTTTAAATAATAGTTAATTAATCTGTCCAGTTGGCCGGAGTTTTTTTGACGAGTAAGATTATCCCCTGGTGATAAAAAAATACCAAGATTCATATCTAAAATCTAAGAACCAGCTGAAGGTTTTTTAATAACGATTCTAAAACCTGTTGACTCTTTTAAATTATTTTGAATTTTTTTCTTTTTATATTTTGAGATACCGGCATAAAGATTTAAAGATAATCCTCCGATAAAATCAAAGATACCAACCCATGGACTATCATAAACTATGGGCTGAAGGCTAAGAATTTTAAAACCTATTTGGCGCATTTTGTCTTTGGCTTCTGTTAAAGTATATTCAATTTTATGATCAGGGTCGGCATAATAATTTAAACCAACCTTTTTTTGAATTTTTTTCCAAGAGGTTCCTGTATTGGGAATGGCAATAAATGCTAACCCGCCAGGTTTTAAAACTCTTTTTATTTCTGTTAATAGCTGTTTTCTATGATAAACATGCTCAAGAATATCTAGACACAAAACTTTGTCAAATGTTTGACTTTTGAAATATAATTTTTTCTCTAAATTGCAGGATTTAAAAACCGCATTTTTTATCTTTTGATCCTTAGCCGTGGCTCTAGCAATATCTAGCTGAGCTTTGTCGTAATCTAATCCAATGATTCTATGGCATTTTTTAGCGGTTTTAAGAGTATGTTGACCATTACTGCACCCCAAATCTAAAACAGAATCTTTCTTATAGATATGACTTAAATACCAAGGTGTTTCAATATTTATAAGGTGTTTCGGGTGTATTTTATATTTACTTTTACCAGTTAATTTAGTCAGGCGCATAGAAATAGCAGAAAGAGCCTTAGATTTTTTAATTAACCAAATTATCGGCAAAAGCATTTTAACCATAGATATCATTTCATCTTAGCACTTAAATAAGATTAGCTGCTGGTAAAGGTTTAAATGTTTGTTGATGATCTGCTGACGATTAAAACGAGAAGATATAAGCTTAAGGCTGTTTTGACCTAGTTGAGCTAGATTTTGAGACAAAGCCTGTTTAATGGCTTTAGCAATTTCTTCTGGCTTGTCAGGATTAACTAAGTAGCCGTTGTTTTTAACTAGTTCCCGATTGCCTCCTCTATTTGAGGCAATAATGGGTAAACCAAAACTTAAAGCTTCTAAGCCGGCGCGACTTAAGGGTTCGGGCCAGCGGGAGTTGATGATAAAAACATCGGCTTTTTGATAAAGCTTTAAGACTTGATAATGAGGTGTTTGGCCTAGATATTGGCAGTTTTTAGGAAAGTCTGATTTTAAACTGATATTTTTATTTCCAGCCAGGATGAATTTAACCTGGGGTAACTTTTTTTCAAGGATGGTGGCAGCTTTTAATAAAGCATCGGTGCCTTTACCATAAGATAATTTGCCAACTGATAATACTGTTTTTGACGAAGTTTTCTTTTTTTGTTTTTGTTCTTCTGGAGGCAAGTTATAAATGGAAATAGCTTTCTTGAGGCCAGCTGTTTTATAGATTTCAGCTAATTGGGGGCTGACAGCGATAATTTTTTGGGATTTTGATAAGAACCATTTAAGATCATTTTGGCCTAGTTTGGCTAAGATAAGACGAAAAACTATTAGTGGCTTTGGAATTGATGACTGAGTATATTTATCTAAGTATTCAGGAATTTCTTTAGTGAGATAATAGATGAAGGAGCATTTCTTTTGCTGATTAGTGTAGCACAAAGCTAAAGGGCAAAGGAATTTAAAGTCTCTGACGGTGGTAATGACTGGAGTGTTAGTTAGCCAACCAGCAATAATAGCTGCAGGTTGAATATATTTGCCATGAACATGAATTAGGTTGATATGATAATTTTTTATGGCTTTTTTTATATGATAAGCAGCGTAAAACCAAAAAATGGGATTATTAAACCATAAAGGAGTTAAGGTTTTACCGGGTTTGATTTTTCTAATAAAAGGAAATCTTAAATATTGGGATTTGCTGCCCAAGTTTGGAGATAAGAGGTAGACTTTAAGTTTTTTTGATTTACTGAGAGTGGTAAATAAGGCCATCATGCTTCTTTCTGCCCCAGAAACATAATGAGGCGGAGCGTATTCATTAAGAAAAAGAAGGTTCATGATTGTTTTAACAAAGTAATATAGTTTTGACCACCAGGTTTATTTCTATATCCATCGGGAGATCTTTTATAGGAAGTGCCTGTATCTAATATTTTAAACCCTATATTTCGGCAAATCTTTTTCATTCTATATTGATGAATTACTAAACTCGTATGATTAACTGGGGCATTAGTTATTTCTTTGTATCCAACTATTAAATTGCGAGCTTGATCAACTAAATTAAGCTTAGAGTATTTACCATAATATAGTTGAGCTATTCCCTTTAACTTGAGACAACGATATACCTCTTGAAGATAAGTAGTTAACACACCAAAAGTTGGTAAATGTTGAAAAACAATAAATGAATAAATAAAATCGATACTGTTTGTTTTTACTCCAATAGAGTTCCCTGAAGTTTTGATTAATTGGAAGTTTGATTTTCCACGGGTTTCTAAAAATTTCTTGACTGTTTGTTGTTCATCATGAATGTCAATACCGATCACTTTTTTAAAATAGCTGCACATAGCATTCAGTAATCTGCCTCCTCCATAACCAATTTCTAAAGCAATTTTATCCTCAGGTTTATTAAGGTAATCACAAACGACTGGAGTGAGAATGTGATAAGTCACATCCCAATAACCTCTTAAAGTGGATTGGTGAATGTTCGTTGATTTGTCAAACCAAGACTGAAATGAATTGATACCTTGATTTTTCGCTTGATTGATAGCTCTGGCATATTTTTTCTGATGTTGGGTGATTATTTGTTTTTGACTCATAATATTACTGTTTGATTAAATTAGAATTTTTAATTAATTGGTCAAATATTTTCAAATGAATTTTAATGCTTTTATCCCAAGAAAATTTATTACGAACATGTTTTTGGGC
>Ga0209976_10000159_pt1 | contig 47887 bp, 78 predicted proteins | sample SumtaG_FD_182806 | JGI IMG/M metagenome (GOLD analysis project Ga0209976, IMG submission 182806) | Deep subsurface microbial communities from Indian Ocean to uncover new lineages of life (NeLLi) - Sumatra_00157 metaG (SPAdes) (version 2) | ecosystem: Environmental > Aquatic > Marine > Oceanic >... | reverse complement strand
AAGGGCAGTTTGTTTTATCTCCCGTAACTGTTAAAAACCAATTAGCTGCCGACGCTCTCCCTTTGAAGCCTAACACTTCCTCATCGCTGCTAATCTGTGCCTTACCCCATACTGCTTTATAACTCTGTCCATCTGGCGCATAAAACCAATCGTCCGTAGTTATTAGATAGTGTTCTCCGTTAAACGTTTTTGTCATTTCTGCTCCTTTTCAGCCACCGTAACAATAGTCCCGTTATCGTTTCTCCATAATCCATCTTGCCACTTATTAACTACCTCACCGCTTGGAAGTATTTTAGTATCTACTATCTTAGTAGGGGTAGCCCTGTTAAAGGGTGCGTCTTTCTCTTTGCGGTTAAAGTCTTGTTTGTCCATTAGTATCCTAACCTTTTTGTTACTAACATGACCTCAAGTTCATCGTCTACAACCTCTATGATTGCTGTCTGTCCACAGCTGCCACTATTCGCAGCCCACATTGGTGTAGTTTTCCCCATTAGAAAATCGCCACCTTTCCAGCCTTGATATGTTTTTCCAATAGCCTCTTTTAACATATCGACAAATTTAGACACTTTTAAAAATTCTGTATCAAAATCAAAGCATATAGCTAGTTCTCTGTAATTTCCTCTGTAGCTTGTAAGGTCTGTTGGTCTTGCGTGTTCAAAATCAAAGCTGATATCAGCCCCTTGCTGACATTTCTCTAAACTCATAATCAATTCACCTAGAGTTAATTGTTCTGATGTCTTCATTTCCTCGGCTCTCTGAGCTACAATCGCATTATCAAAAATCGTTTGTGCATCCATTCTGCTCCTCCTATACCTTCCCTGCTATGGCATTATGTAAAAAGTCATAGTCCACGCCTTTTATTTTCGGTGCGTTCGGATATCTGTGCTGTTCATGCCGGTTCATTAACGACAGTCCCTCATTGATACACTTATCCCCTAACTTATTACCAGCATACGGACTAAAGAAAGCCCAACTATTAAGCTCTGCGTCTATAGTTTTAGCCATTGCCACAGTTGCCCTCACTTCATCTTTAGTCTCTGTTGGGATACCTAGCATATAATTACCATAGATTGCCCTTACGTTGTATTCTCTGGCATATCTGGCAGCCTCATAATTCTGTTCTACCGTAGTCCCTTTTTCTAAAATGTCCAATACTCGCTGGCTCCCTGACTCAAAGCCTACCGATAACAACTCTAATCCTACATCTATCAAGCCTTTTAATAAATGGGGAAATCTACAAATGCCATCTGCCCTTGCTGAGGCGAAGAAAGGAATGCCTACTTTGGGGTACTTCTCTATAAATTCTTCTATCCACGGAGGCTGATGCAAAAAGGTGTCATCATAGATTATTAACATCTCAGGGTTATAAGTTTCTTTTAGCTGCAATAATTCTTCAATGAAGTTATCGACTGATCGCCGTCTGACTTTCTTTCCAAAGTGTACCTTCTCGGCAGGCATACAAAAGGCGCAATTAAATTGGCATCCACGAGCTGCAATAGCAGAAACTAGGGTAGTATGACCACACCATCCGCAAGCATCCTCGACCGCTTCCCTAAATATCGACCTATCCATAAAAGGTAAGTCATCTAAGTTCTCTGGCTTCTCCCCTCGTATCTCTCGACCATAATCATCGGGGTTCTTTAAGAATTTAGGAAACGTTATCTCGCTCTCGCCGTAATAGACATAATCAATATCAGGATTATCAACTAAATCACTCGGACAAGCAGCGGTATGGATACCACCTACTAAAACTTTAGCCCCTACCTCTTTTGCTGCCTTAATTACTTCCTCACCTATGCGATACGATGCGCTCTTTAATCCAAACGCTACTAGGTCATATCCTGCTAAGCTTTTAATCAGTTCTGCATAGTTGGATAAGGATTTCATGTCGATTAGGGTTACGTCACATCCAGCCTGTTTCGCTGCCGTGTAGGTCATGCCGCTTCCATGACACAGCCAAGCCTCCTGACCGACTTGGTTATAGTTGTATATGGCTACTATTGCGGTTTTGATTCTTCCTCCATTGCTCTTATTTTTTTAGCTATATTATCTATTGCTGTATTGATAGCCCACTCCGCAATAATCTCATCTTCTTTGCTGTTTATCATGCCTGATGTCGCAAAGTCGCCTAATATTTCTTTATCCCAACTCTTAAAGCTCCGTAAAATTAACAAGCTCATTACTTTATCAAACGGACTAACGACAGGTTCCTTTTTCTTTTCAAGAAGATGTATTATTTCATCTCTTCCCTCTACATATCCTTGCGACCAAGCTAAGCTATCCCTATATTCTTCCGGTGGCTTCGTTGTATATGTTTCAGTATCGTCTAATACCTGATCTATATAAAAGTCTTTAACTAATTTGATAATATCTCGCTCTTTCTCAACGCCTCTATCGGGATATCCGTCTTTGTAATATTCATCAAGTTCTTTTCTAAAGATACTGCCAATCATGGTTACTATTTTCCAAGTAAACTTTTCTTCATCGGTGCGATTGTCTTGTGATACTTCCTCATTCTCATTCATTAGCTGCTCCTCTTTAGCCACTCCCTAGTTTTCTGTATTATAAATTCCTGCTCGCTCTCTTGCAAACCTGCATAGATAGGTAAACTCACTATCCTTTTATAAGCTGCTTCGGTATGCGGTAAATCAGCGTCAGGAAATATTGAGTAATGATTAAGCGGTTTATAGTGAACTCCTACCGAGATACCGTTAGACCTCATGTGCTCTATAAACTCATCTCTATCGCCGTGTAGCATCTGGATAACGTATAAGTGCCACGATCTTGATAATGGGGGTAACTTGATTTCTTCATCGTCACCGAAAGCCTGATCGTATCTATTGGCAATTACTGCCCTACCTGCGCTTGTTTCGTTAGCGTGCTTCAACTGAACTAATCCGATTGCTGCGGTTAAATCATTCATGTGGTATTTGAATCCAACCATGCCGATATCATATTCCCAGTTATACCCTCGGTTCTCTCTAGCGTGAGTATCCTTGTCAATCCCTAGCCAGCGTAATTTCTTTAATCGCTCGTAGGCTACATCATTATTCTTAATTGTTATCATTCCACCGTCACCGCAAGGGATAGGCTTAACAGCGTGAAAAGACCATGCTTGATATTGAGATACTTTTGAGGCGATATCTAGGGAGTGAGCGCAATCCTCGATAATAAAGCTGCGGTACTTCTCGTCACAATGATAAGTACGTCCAGCAAAGTTGACAGGGATTACCGCTACGGTGTTTTCATCTATCAAAGATTGAGCATGTTCTAAATCCATACAATACGTTTTAGGGTTGATATCTGCAAAGCGTATGTCGTAACCCTCGTATAGACCGACCATAGCCGTAGAAGCGAACGTGAAAGCAGGAACTACTATATTGCCATGCTCTACACTTCTTCCCGCTGCTCTTTCCTTTAATGCTAGATGCAATGCTGCCGTTCCACTATTTACAGCAACAGCATACTTGATATTATGGCCTCTGTTATTTAAGAACTTAACAAACTCATCTTCAAATAGTTCGACCATGCTACCCATACCCCACCATCCACTTTTTAAGACAGCTTCGATTTCCTCTGTTATCTCGGGAAAGTATTTAGGCTTTAATAGTGGTATCCTCAATTAGGTGATACCTCCTTTTTCCTATTTGAACGTAACAAGGCTCATGCGGTTGAAAGTCTAGGGCTAGTATCTTTCGTTTATCGTTACCTCTTACCTCTATTTCTTTCGATGGCAGTTCCCTTTTATGGTGGATTGCTGTTCCGTTGGCTTGCTTTCTAGGTGCTATCATTCCTTCTTTAAAGACATCCCAAAAGTATTGGAAGCACCTAAACCCTATGTGCGTGGCTTTGTCGTATAGCTCCTTGCCGTTCACACCTTCATCGATGGGGAAATTCCATTTAACATAAATATCCCCCGTGTCTATCCCCTCGTCTATCTTATGAATTGTAACGCCGTATTCTTTATCACCATTCATAATGGCATGGACAGTTGGGTAGCAGCCTCTATACTTTTCAGCGTCGGCTAGGTGGATATTGATGCAGCCATGTTTCGGTAGGTCGATAATTTCTTTTGGTAAGATGCCGTCGTAGTAGGCGACTATGATTATATCGGGTTCAAGGGATTTGATAAAATCGAAATCATTTTCTCCATGACACCAATGGACTGATTCAGATAGGTTTCTAAGGATTGGAGGATAATTATGGGGAGGCCAATCAGCTTTGTTTGGAACTACTCCCTTAACAGGCTCACCCATTAAAAGTAGGTGTTCTAATATCTTACACCCTATATCCTTGCCACCTAGAAACACTATTCGCTCAAACACGGTTATTCCTCCATACCGATAATTTAGTTCTCCGATGATTCACTAGAGGTTTATTGCTCGCTACTGGATGCCAAGCGAACTTGCTAATTAACTTAGTCATAAACACGCCGTCACAGTGGCTTGTATGTTCTCCCTTTTCTGGATAGTAGGGTTGCTCTAATTCGTGTAAACAGTTTCGCCTAAAGAGAATTTGACCGCCATCGAATATGCAATCTACGGGACTCCCTATCTCTTGGATACCTCTTAGCTTATCTACTTGCTGATCGTGGCTCTCAATGAATCCTCCGGCCTCCTGCTGCGTCCAGTGCTTGATAGCACAGTAGGAAACATCATGGCCTTGGTCTAATACCTTAACTAGTTCCTCTAAACATTCAGGCTCTAGTGTGTCGTCGTCGCTTAGGTAGAAGAGATATTCGATGTCAGTTAAGAATATATTACGATAACATTCATTCACGATAACCGACGTTGGATATTGGTCTAGGTTTCTATGGTTATCCATATTGCGATAGTCTAGGACTACACGTCTATCTTCTATGGACTTTTCAATTACTTCGCATACCTTTTTATTCTTCGAGTTCTCAACTATCAGCAATTCCCAATCTTGAAACGTCTGATTGATAACTGAGTTGATAGCGTCCAGTACAAACATGGGTTTCTCAAAGCTTGGTAATATGATTCCTACTTTTGCCATCTATTCCCCTCACTCTTATTGTAATTTGATATAGGTGTTATCCGTTTAATTGATAGGACTTTATCTATTGGGTGGATGTCGGTTAGTTCTACTAATTGATTTAAGAAAAGGCCGTCACTCTCCGCTGCGTTCTTAAGGTCGGTATCGAAAAAGAGCTTGTCAAATAACGAGGTTTCAAACATGACTGCTCCCCCATCCGTTTTGCAATAGGGTTTATATTCCTTATTAAATGTCGCCTCTGCTTTGAGTAAGGTATCCACGCCGTTAGCGAACTGACACTCGACGCTGTGATAGTTAGCCCTGTGCTTTTCGTGGGCTTGAAAGTCTTTGATATGTTCTTCTAGGCAATTAGGTTTTAATATGTCGTCGTCGGCTAGGAATAAGATGTACTTGCCGTTAGCTGACGAATAGTTGACGTTCTTTATAATGCTCTCAATATTAAAGCTAGCTCTTATTTGCTGCTCAAAGTCTTTGTCAATTATTTCTATTCGTGGGTCATCATCGTACCAACGAACTATCTTTCTAGTTATCTTATCGGTTGAGTTCTCAACAATGACATACTCAAAGTCCTTAAACGTCTGATTCAATACCGAGACAATAGCTTCACCCACATAGTCAGGCTTGTTATAGCTTAGAGTGAATACGGTTACTAGGGGGCTAGTCATTATATTTCCTAAACATCTTCATGGAAACAACTGTCTCGTTATATCCAAAGCTGCCCGTGACATACTTATCAACAGCTTTCTTAACACCATGCCAAGAGGATTGATAGTCATGGAAAGCAACCGTACCACCGTCAACTAAAAGGGGTAGCCATAGCAGGCAATCATTTCTAACTTCGGGGTAATGGTGTCCACCGTCTACAAGTAGGAAATCAATCTTAGGGTAAGTGCCGTTTTTCCAATCGACATTAGCAGCGACAGAGGTTTTATTGAAAAGGACATAGCCAGCATTAACCCTCAACATATTAGCCATAAAATCTTTAATAGCCGTTTCAACAAAAGGGTCAATACAATAGAATATAAATCCCTTATCTTTAGCAACCTGACCGATTACTGATGATGAGCGACCAAGATAAGAACCTATTTCGACTACGCAGTTATCCTCGCCTAAATCCTTGACAGTGTTATAAACCGCTTCCGCTTCTCTCTTGTCAAAAGCCCCTGTTATGGTTTCTGATAAGCTCCATATTTCTTCAAAGGTTTTCACTTGGCTTCCTTAAGTTTCTTATGAAGCCTTGTGAACTCATCGTCTGTATAAATAAACTGGCATCCAAGCTCATCATCTATAACTAACCAATTGCCTGCTAGTCCGGTTCGGTGGAATGGCTCCCCATTTCCGTTAAAGACAACTTCAGGAAAAGATATGTCTTGATTTAATCGTACCGCTTCAACTGTTCCGCTTTTTCTCTCAAACTTCATGCTACTGCTCCTTTATTGACTAACTGTCATAACTATAATATGATAGTTACTATGAATAAGCAACCCTCTAAAGTTCATCATAGTAACTGCCTTCAATGCGGCGAACCCATTGAAAGTGTTTACTCCATTAAAAAATATTGCTCTAAGCCCTGCAATGACAAACATTGGGCAGCCAACAACCCCGAAAGACGTAAAGTTATCTGGCGCAAATATAATGAAAGTCACAAAAAAGAGAACAATGCAAGAATGAAAGCTATCAGAAAGAGAAACCCCTTGCCTCCGATGAACGCTGAGGAAAGAAAGAAAAATACATCGAGAGGTATAGCTAGATATCTTCTCGCCAAGCATCGCCCTCATGTCTGCGTCGATTGTGGCCTCCAAAAGTCACGTCATCGGGAAATAGTTTGTCATCATATGGATGGGGATGTTTTTAATAATAGCCTCGATAACCTACAATGGCTCTGTCACCCTTGTCATGGCTTAAAGCATCGAAAAGATTAGTCATTCTTTTTGTGCCAATTCTTGAAATCGCCCCATTGACTCGGCCCTTCCATTAAATTGCCCTCTTCGTCTACCATAATGGGTAGCTTGTCGCCCCACTTCTTATTAAACACTTCATACATGTTATGGTCGTGATCTAGCTTGTCTCCACCCTCAGAAATTCCTCGTATCTCATTAACGGCGTTTTGATATTCATTTCCGCAAGCTGTTACTCCGCTTCTGTGATGGCATGAGATAGGTACATACTTTCCTTTAAAGCCTGCTTCAATCATCTGCATGGCAATGTTTCGATCCCAACCGTGGAATCTTACATAGTCTTTATCATCAAATCCCCCTACATCAAACAGAGCCTTACGCCTAAACGCTAGAAAGAATCCATCCCCATGAGTTATAAATTCCTCTTTCGTGGAACGTCTACCGTGAACCTCTGCCTCCAACATATTGCTCATAATATCTAAGCGACCGCCACCGGCTAGCGTTCCCCTCATTCCGATAGCTGCTACAAATCCTACTTCGGGGTTAGCGAAAGCGTCTTTAACCTGAGTTTCCCAATCGCCATATAAGTAAACATCGTTATGGGTATAGATAACTATATCCTCGCTGGCCTCTTTCCACATTGAATTAAGCTGGTTAAGGATAAACGAACCTTCCATAGACAGATACTTTAACCGCCGCCCGTATAGCTTCCTAAAGAAGTTCTCTGATTCAGAGGTAGGTAGGGAGTCGGCTATGTAAACCTTTCCCATGAAGTAGTCGTTAAACAGGCCGTGAACGCCCTTAGTCTCGTTTAGCTGGCCTCTTACGGGTACACATAGGGCGGTGGTTAGTTGCTCCATCTATTGCTCCTTAGCTGAAACCATATAGCTAATAGCATCGTAAATATTGCTTGGTCATAACTTTTGGTAGAAAGAAGGGCTATGGCTAAACCTGTCATTAACCAGCTTCCCCAACTCGTAACAATCCTTAGAACCTTATCATCCATGCTGCTCCTTTGCTCCGATTACTATATATTATCACTTGGCGGTTCTCCTGTCACCCCTGCCTCGACTGGTACTGATTGAAGCTCTTTGGTCGGTGCTGGCTTCTTAGGTTTCCTTAGCTTGGATGGGGTTATAAAGCTCTTAGGCTTCGGCCCTGCGGGTAGGTCTAGGATGTCTACGCTGATATCTTGGAATACTGGCATGGTGTAGCATCTGCAATTACCAGAGAACGCCGTTTGACCATTTCTCCTAACCCAGAACACATGATTTTTGGGAAGTTCTATACAAAAAACCTCGCCATCATAATCAACCTCTTCAGTTACAACACCGTGACTTGCATCCTTGCCTCCAATTGCCGTCTTAGAATGACATTCAAAAACAACCCATGTGTCGTGGTTGATAATATAAGTTCCGTTACTAAACTTCTGCTCCTTGCCTTTAGTCGGATCGCAACGAAATGATGGATGTTTACCGAACTTTAAAAGCAGCTCACCTATATCCTCTGCCATTTTCTTACTGCTAGTAAAATAACGCCTAGCCGTAGAAACTAAGTTCTTTTCTGACCATTTGGCTGTTGCTGTATAGCCGTCACCATAACAGTAAGCATCTAAGAATATACCGATTAAATCTTTATCAAGTTCTTTTATCTCTTTAGGTACAAACTTTTCAAAACTCTTACCGAATTGTTTTAGATACTTTCCTAATTGAACATTATTTATATATATTTTATCTACGCCTCTATTAACTTTAACTGGCATCTCTTTAATATGCTCATATATATAATCTCGGCCTTCATCGCCTTGCTGATGTATGCTTGTCTGATACCAGTTGTCGCCTCTTTTGACCGTCGAACCTTCACTTAAATAATATCCCATAAAATAACAAAAGGTCTTTGCATCTATTTTTAAGCCATTTATATTTATTGACTTTCGACTTTTACCTGTCCATTTTCCTGTTCGAGGTATTCTAAATTCTACTTTTTCCATTAGCTCTTGAGCCTTAACAAAATCCCATTCTACGTTACGCCCTTTTTTACCCCTATCAACTCTTGCGCCAACAAACATCTGATGGTCTGGCGTGACTAGTAAGTTCAAGCCTCTACTTTTAAAGCTAATCATCTTTCCTTTGTATGAATATCTGACTTGACGAATATATGGTTGCCATTCAAGTTCAAATGTTTCAGGATTAAGGCTTAAAACTTTTTCGTTTCCTTTTAAATCGCTAAAATCTTTCCAGCCTTCGTCTGTATAAAGTTCTGTTTTGTCGTCATAACATAAGAAATGCAAGGGTGGAAATTCTTGATTACCAAAACCACCCTCAACAGGAAACTTTCCATTTATTTGTATGGTCGTACCATCAAGAGGAAAACACACGGGACACACCCTGTCGTCGCCAACAGTTGTAAAAGTGGTTGCAATTACACCCAAATCCTTAAATTGTGAATTCTCACTTGCCGATACCGCAAAAGCTATCTCAGTCCTTACCATCACATCAGCTTTGTGAGCCGATAAGGTACTCCACTTTCTAGTCAGATTAGTAACTGTATCATCGGTGTTTAGTCCATCTCTAAAGCCCCTAGCGATTACTCCACTGATTTGCTTAAGGGTACTCTCATCCATCTCGCCGTATGATATAGGGCTTCTCTGCCTAATTAGGGTGACAGCCTCTTTAGATACAAAACCCTCCGAGGAGTCAACCTTTATGCGTTCCAGTCTATTTGTCTGTTGGGTTATTATTATCTTATCTCTTGCCGATATCGTGCCGAACTCCGCAGCCCATATTAAAAAGGCTTCAAATTCTTCGATGGGGAAAAAGAAGTCTAAAGGTTTCATAAGCCTACCTATCGAGCCTATATCCCCGTCATTCAAAGCAGCTATGAAGGCTTGATTCTTAGTCAGCTCTCTAATCTGTTGCTTAAAGGCTCCTAGTAGCCTACTAAGGAACCTTCTATACTTTGGGGTACCTTCTATCACATCAAGGGTGGGGTTCTCTCTACGGGCAACTAGAAGGACTTTTAACGATGAGCGTCTAATCTCTCCTAAGTTCTCAATCAATGTGACTGACAAGTGATATCTCCTTTGCTAGATGAGAGTTTAAGCTAAGTGCCGTTGCTATATGGGAATTAAGAGTTATCTCTCCAATAACAACAGGAGCAGACACAGCTTGACTACCGCCCCAAAAATTTACGCTCTTAGATATGTATTTCTGTAACAATCCCCAATTAAACATCTACGGTTGCGTTACTATGGTAAAGTTCGTTGCTATACCAGTTGCGCTTCCCCCTGTCGGCACTCCTTTAAATCCTATGTTGTTAGCGTTTACGTCGTCTGATGAGAAGTCATAACTATACCAACCATCGCTAATCTCGCTTATCGAGTTATCGCCTGCACCAAAAGCAGCCCCATCCTTAGTAAGTTCTACTGCTACCGTTGCGCCTGTTACAAGCTCACCGGCTGCGGTCAGTATTGGAAATGGAAATCCAGCTCTAGCCGTATTCTTTTGAAATTGATATACCGAACCTGATATTGTAGTTGCTAAGTTATTGGCTGATTGAAGTACGACACTGAGCGAGTCGGTTACAAGATGTTCAGTTACTAACTCATCTAATACAGCATCAGCGTTTGCGGCTGCGGTCGGGGCTGCGGTCGCTTTAAAGTCTGCTGCGTCAACAGCAAAATATATTTCCTTCTTAGCAGTCGTTACACTATCTACCGTTACTTCCCACAGAGCGATATAAAAGCGTCCTGACGTAAAAGCCGACTTAGGTATCATCACACCCCATAAACCTGTCTTAGAATTAACTTGAGCGGGGTCAAATGGCGAACCTGTTATCTCGGTAGAGTCAAAAGAAGTATCTGCCCCTCCCTCTTCGTAGACAATTAAGTTATCCGCACTAGGATTAGTCTTGTCCCCCGTTGCATCTGTTGTTTGTATGACGAAGGGTATGTTCGTAGGGTATAAATCTAGTATCAATGTTTTCATTATCTCACCAGTATACTTTCTGTTAACGGGGATTGAAACCCATCTATTAAGGCTTTTCCGCTGCCTACTATTCCTTGATAATCAAATATAACGTCTTTTGATTGCTCCACCGTACCGCTATCTTTAAAGTTTCTGCTCCTTAATTGAACGCCAGCCCCCGTGAAATAAAACTTAATTTTAAAGTTCTGAGTTAAGTTAATAAGGGGTGATCCGTTCCAAGTAACTTCAGCGTCAAAATCTTCACCTGTTAAAGCGTCTGCGTCCGCAAGTGTATAATTCGTTAATGGCGTTCCGTCTAAAGCTAGCAACTCCGCCTTTATATTCTCTCCCCCGCCAGCTGTATAGTTTAGCCATAAAGATTTATCCCCTCTTAATGTATCACCAATCGGTTCTGTAACTAATGTCGCCGTAGTTCCGCTCGTTAATTCTAATTGGGTAAATCCATCAACAGGCCACTTAGCTATAAACACCTTGCCGATTGTTGTAGGCCAACCCACGTCTGTTTGGTCTACTGGCATGCCTCCATAGTAAAGCCAGTGTTCTTTAGTTTCATTCTTGAAAGTTAACCCGCCTGGAGCTAATATGAATCCTTCATCACCATCTCCTGGGTCACCTAATGGAAGTATATATAAATCTTCAATATAGTTAAGGTTGTGCATAGTCCTGCTGCTTTTAACTTTTACACCTATAACTGTTCTGTTGTTAACAGGAATAAACTGCCAATCTTCCGTAAACCATATCCTAACTCCATTCCTATAAATAAATAAACCGCCATGAGAATGCCCGTCAAAGTCATTAGGTATGTCGTCTATTACTTGAAACGTATCAAAATCATCCTTGGATATGGCAGCACCCCAATATCTTTTCCCATCGTCAGGACTTTGTGTAAGTTGGTTATAAGCTTCCCATTCACCTGTCAATTCATTCTTAGCTATCGTTGTGAAGTCTTCTCCAGTCCCCTCAGGACTAGGGTCTGGTCGTTCCCCGTTTATATATTGAGGATTGTCAGGGCCAAAAGTCCAATTTATTCCATCAGCTGAAAAATAGTTTTGAGCTGAATGAGAAACAAGCAATCCACCTATCATTATCTTATATCTTTTATCAGAGTCGGCTTCATCATCATCTCTGGTGACATAAAGTCTATTCAATCCCTTTGGTGATTCAGCTGTAGGGAGCCAAACAATATTATTATTAGCTGACGAATTAAATGTCATGTCTTCAGTTCTAGTTCTACCTAAATAATCGCCGTCAGCTTTTAGATCGGGAGCTGTCCAGATTTCTCCATCATCCGACTCAAAGTAAAGAACAGCCCTATATCCTAATCCACCTGGCAATGTTTCTTGATTGTCTGAGCCGTTTACCCATAATCTAAACTTTCCATCAGCCTCCCTGATAGGAGCATTATACGAAACTCTGTATTTATCGGGAAAGCCCGACCCTCTTGGGCTTAGCGTTAATGTACGGCTAGTAGGCTCTTTTATTTTTATAGCAAGGTTAGAGTCTCTTGATTGAATATTGTAATCATCCCAATACTCATCTTTTAAAAAAGGGTCTCCCCCTTCAGTTGGGGTTTGTTCTGCCCCCCACTCTATCCAATCATCATTTCGAAAAGAGTAATTAGTTAAATTCAACCAGTGTTGAGTTCTCGGAGTGTCGCTAATTCTTATCTCATCAACCCAGCCATCTATCCCCCTGCCTTCAACGGATGTCGGCGTGTTGCTTATCTTTACATTTCCTAAGGGATTAACTACAGCTGTTGTTTGTGTTGTTAGAGAGCTTGTTACTGTATCCTCATCTAAAGCTCCATTTATATATATATGACAAGTTCTAAGGTTTCTTTCGAATACAGCTGCAACATGATAAGTGATTCCAGCACTTAACACAGCATTGCTCTTTCTGAATATTGTATTATTGTCACTATCACGCAGAAAGAATATTAACTTGTTGTCAGAGTTCAAAACTCTAAATGAATAAGTTTCTGTGGCTCCTCCAGCGTCAGCAAAAAATAAATACATATCATCGCTGCCCATAGCGTCAAAATTTAAAAACATTTCTAAAGTAAAACCATTTGTTTCATACCTTATTGGCGCTGACGTAATTAAATTATCAGTATATACATCAAATTCTCTGCCTCTTCTAGCTATCCCTGCTATATCCGCAGTTCCATTGTCTGTTAAATCCATACCGCTTGCTGTAGAGTCTATAGCCGTACTTCCAGAAAATGAGTTATCTCCAAGGTGCTGAACCATCCTGCAATGCTCATCCCAAGAACCATTCTTATTATCTACCTGAATAGGATTAGGGCTAGTTCCTCCTGAGTTCATGTAAGCTAAGATAAAACCACTAGCGACCACATCACCTTTTATTTCTAAAGGTTTTAAGTGGTATAAAGCCGTTTCGCTTGGAGCATCGAAGTATTCGACTTCAAAAGATAATTCTTTATATCTGTTTGGGTCAAAGAATTGACACATCATGCCGCTCACGTTCCAAGACCCGAAAAAGTTATCTCTCTCTGCGGAAGTAGGCCATGTTGTTGAGTTTATTCTTATGGGAACTGTAAACTCTGATAAAGTACCTGAAACTGTCGTGCCTGATATTGTCGTATCAAAAGTACCTATCTTTTCTTTATCAAATTCGGAGATAGCGGAAGCCATTAAGCACCACCGCCAGACACGCCGTTTAAAACAATGTCAAATATCTCTCCTGCGGTTGGGAGCGTACCGATACCGCTGGATACAATCATTTTTATCCATATCCCTTGCTCGTGACCAAAAGACAAAGCACCTGAATTAGCAACGTCTAAGCCCTCTGCTAAGCTATTGGGTCGAGTAAAGCTAATTCCTCCTGGGGCTGTCAATCTGTTTGTTGTCGTATTGGTGTCATCAAGCAAGGCTTCTAAGCCTATTTGTATTTCTGCCGTAGCCCAACTATCTCCAATTGACATGCTACCCAAAATTGTAGAGCTTTCCTTAACGTCTATCTGCCCCGCTGCGGTCGTCAATGTATTCCTTTGATTAAGTAATTCTAATTGAACACGCCATACTTTAGTAAATGAGGTAGAACCGACTACAGGCGTAGTCCCATCTAGTGCTATTCTCTCGACTAGGGCGTTATTAGAGCCATCTTCACCATAGATAGCGACTTGCTTAGTTCCGTCATCGCTAGCACTGTCTGAAACTATTGTTATTACCGTAGCTCCTGAGGGGTCATCTAAAGCGTTCTTAATGTAAACCTTGGAACTTGTTAGGTCGGTGTCAGCATTATCATTCTTATAGAAGACCTTAGCATAGTAATTTTTATCAGCACCCCCGTCAGCATTTGCAGTAGCATCTAGAGAAGGAAATAGGTCACCAAGAGCAGTAACTTCAGTTCCTGTAATTGCTCCTCCTGCTATGCTAGAATCATCTGTAGGAATACTAGTGCACTTATAAAGTTTCAAGTCTGTTTGGATAACACTCATCAGTGGCCTACTAGATGGCTATTAAGAGTTATCTCTTTAGCTATATGGGAATTAAGTCTAACGTTCTTAAAAAACAAAGCCTGGGTTGAAGTAATGACTGATTCAAGAACCTCAGAAAGTGCAAGTGTCTCTGAAAATACAGATATGATAGAAGTAATGAGACTTTCAGTTAAGGCAATAGCTTCGTTTATTTCTTGACTTAGCGTTACTTGCACCTCTCCTGGAATGATAGTATCTAGCAGCTCAGATAAAGATAAGGTCTCAGCGAATAGGGTTGTCATCTTAGTTATTAGTTCTTCACTTAACGTGGTGCTCTCATCTAATAGGGTCGTAGCTATTATCTTAAGAGTTTCTGACAGAGTAGTAGTTTCGTTAAATAGCGACGTAGGTATCGTGCCAAACAACTCACTAATCGTAAGCGTTTCGTTTATCTCTTGATTGAATATGATTGCTGCTACATCCTGCAAATCTACGTTCTGTATAAAACCCGTGAATAATAAAGAGCCTCCATTAACTTCTCTGGAAACTATTGGCTCGTAATACCTTAATCCTCCTGTCGGTCCACCTGTTTGTGAACATGAACCAGCTAAAGATGTTCTGTCTGAGTCAGTATAAAATGAATGTGTGATAGTACCGCTTGACCTAACGGATTTACCATAGTATAAAGTGTCTCTACTAAGGCGAACGCTAGTGCCTGCTGTATCTGTTCCTGATACTGTCCTGTAAGCGAAAAAGTCCGCAAAGCCTCCAGTGGATTGAGTATAAAGAAAAGATAGCCCATTTACCCAATCCTCAACCGTCCCTACGGTATCTTGAACGCCTACCCAACAATGACAGTTGTCACCACTTGATGAATTAGCAAAAAACTCAAAGAGATGCTCAAAATCACCGAAATGACTAGCGCCAAAGTCTTTACTGACGTAACTGACCGCTCCTCTGTCCATAGTAACTACATCAATTTTTGACGATGTAATAGTAAAATCACCGTCACCATCTACTTCGTTATAGGTTGTAAAATTTTCCAGTACCATTAGATTTCTTTCGTATCCACATCAGGCATATACTTAGCCCTTATCTGTTCTAAAAGATTCGGCTCATCCTCTGATATCTTTGCCATTTTAGGATTAAACTCGTTTACAAGATAACTAGACCATTCTTCTCTGGTCATAGTTCCTGCTTTATATTTTGCACCCCTTGCATTATGTTCTAGTCTTAATTTCTCTCGGCAAGCTATAGCAAAACCGTATTTAGATTCTAAAGTAGTATATCCTGATAATGGATATTTAATTTTTAATTCATCAGCCATCTTATTACCTATCCCTTCGTCTGATGCCAAACAACCTGAAGGCTATCTGATGCACCTACGTTTTTAACTGACTGAACGCTTCTACTAAACATAGTTCCACCCGATGAAGCATTTAGTAAGCCATACTCTGTAATAGCTCCCGTCGCTTCTCCTGCGGTAAACAGTCCTGAATAGCTGATTACATTCAAAGCTACCGCCCTAGTCGCTGTATTCCTATCTAGTTCCGTTTCTAATGCGGTGTCTGCTACGTCCGCTGCGGTGGTTCCCGTTCCTACGGCTATCCATCCCATATTAGCAGGAGGCGAATCACCTAGATAAGCAGCTTCCCAATTCTTGCCAGCGGTTACGATAGTATTCTTCATTACAGAATGAGACTTAGTTCCTTTACGATTCAGAACGGTGACTTCAAGAATCCCATCCATTCCTAAGAATTCATCTAATCTATCTTTCATAATCTCACCTCCTACAACCTATCCTTGACGTTTTGATTTATACAGTTACCCTCAAGATCATTTCCACCTGTGAACGTGACATGAGATGCAAATATCCATTCCCCTGCTTCGTCTATGTCTGATGTAGAGGTCGTCGTATAAGAGATGGTCCCTACCGCTGAGTCTTCTATGGTTGCGGTAAATTGACCCTCAGTACCACTAGGCTTTTTAAACCTGATGAATACGCCAGATTGACCGGCTAAGTTCATGCCAGTCGCTAGAGTTATTTTTAAACCTATATCGAATCTCTTAGGTACTCCGTCACTCATCTAATCTCCTAGTTGTCTATATTATTGCAATATATATTTAGAATCTAATATTTGACCAGCCGTTGCGCCAACCGTCCCTGCCTGTATCTGAACTTGCACACAAGGGATTACACCATCGAGCGCAATCTTGAGAACTCGTTTTTTATCTTCATCGGTTGTAAACTCAAAATATTCGTCTTCTACATTTATTACGGACGGAGTTGTTTTCTCTATTGCATGAACGTACTCATCGCCTCCGCTAATGTGCATAGCTAATATTCTTATTCGAGCATCCTGAGTATTGTTTATGTCTATATCTATCCAGATTGTCATATTATCAAATCCGTCACTGCTCACTACTGGCCCATAGTCTACCCATGAAGCAGTAAAGTCTTGTGCTGTTCCTTTTAATGTATTTACGATTGCCATGTTTCTCCTTAATTATCTACTACGACAAAATCAAATCCTGCCGACACATCCATATCATTAGTATCGCTGACTGCCTGAACCTTAACGATACATGGCCCATCTATCTTCTTTGGGCCGTAGTAAGGAATCGTAAATGCTGACGTTCCGACAGTTTGTAATCCAAAGGTATGTTTTGTTATGAACGGCACGGTGTTCGTATCCGGTGCGGTATTTGCAAGTAGAGTTATATCTAAAAGTCCTGCTGCACCTACAGCCTTATTCACATTTGCGTAAAACCTACCCATCTTTAACTTCTGGATAGAAGGGACTCCATATATAGCCATTTGTGTTTGCCCTTGGCCTACCCTTATGATGGCTGTTACTGTTGAGTCTGTTGCAGCCGTGGCTGTTATCACGCCAGCGTTTATAATGGTAGAAGTTGATTGAATTATAACTTCCATCCTGTTTATCATAACTGCAGCGTTGTTCATTGCTATTCCTGCGTTTAAATCTCCTGTGACAGTCTCGGTAGTTTCCGCCGTATCCCAATCGGGAAGATAAGATACAATTATTGAGTTTGCCCCTGTACTGCCTGTATCGTCTGCGGCGCTTGTAGAAGCTATGGTATGTATTCTAGCAGCCGTAGGAGCTACCCAGATAAGAGAAGTACCACCACTTGCTACGGTGTGTCCACCGTCCCATATATCGGCGGTAACGCCCGAATCAATCTCTATATTCCTACCAAATTTATTCTCTGACGATTGACCTGTTACATTATCTCTTGATATTTCCAAGAGGGGGTCAGCGACAGATAATTGTCTAGCACTATTAACCGCTACGGTCTTTCCTGAAACAGAATCCTTTATTGATGTAAAAAGACTAAGGAGAGCATCAACTTTAGCCCTAGCGCCTGATCCGTCTTCTTTAGTAAATCCTAGTCTAGCCATTACTATTCTTCTCTGTTCTGCTCCACCATGACCACCGAGGGTGTATCCCTCTCGTGCTGGTACTGTGTCAGTGAACTATACAAGTCCTCTGCTACACGAATAACATCATTGTCGGTCTTTGCCATTAACTTCTTTCCATCTAAGCTTAGAAAGCGTTTAAACAGTTCTTTGATATCTGACTTATTATCTACTCGCTTTAAGTCGTTTTGTATCTCTATCATTATTTCTTTCGGTAAAACGTCTGATTGGAATTCCCGCTTGACCATTCCCCTATTGAAATCGTTGAGAGCTTTCTTTTGCCACTTCTCTAGTTCCCCTCGCTGAGCGTCTAAGCCTGAAACTGTTGTACTTCCATTATTGATTAGGTCGTCGAAGAATACCGGCCCCGATGCTGTCTTCATAAATAAAGGTATATCAACTGGCTCTAGTTCCTCTTTCTCTCGCCATTCCCCTATCTTCATTGCTCCCAGCGGTATCATCCTTGCAGCTATCTTAGATTCAATATCTCTATCCCTGATATCAAGTGAAGTCCACTTCCATGTCCATTCGCCTGCGCCCATCTCAAAAAGGATGTCATCGAATATCTCCTTAAAGAAGTTAGCCAGCGGTAGAAGTCCTTTATCTACCCCTTGTTTTTCGTTACGTTGCCCCTGCGCCCTATTAACGTCCATTGTAAAGCCGATAGCGTCAGGCATAACCCCGAACATTGCACAGGTATTTCTAAGTAGCCATAATTGAAATTCCTCAAATGCCATATCCTCGGGTTTCTTGGTGGGAACGTAATTACCTTTAGGCATCATCTTTAAACGTCTCATCATCTTATGATCGCCCGCTTGAAACAAATCGAACCAGTTTTGATATTGCTTTAGCTTAGCAGGGTCTTTGCTGATTGACTCATCAAGGAATATTAAGCCCTCTGGCACGTTGCCCTCTGTTAGGAATGAGAGATTATAGCTATCTGCCTTTAATGCTCCTGTTACGACTAAGATAAGACTTTCCATCGGTGCGGTTCCATAAGGGCCGTGAGTCTTAGGGTTCAACATATCGTATATCATTTCTTCTTTAGTCCACTCGGCTATCTTCTCGCCTCTGATAATCTGCTCATATGCGTTATCAGGAGGTTGAGGGGTAAAGCCTGCCTCGGTCACTACTCGTCTTATTGTGGCTGAATCAATAGGTAGGTACGCTACTATCTTTCCGTTTACCTGTCTTTGCTTTTCAATCGTCACTGCATCTAAACACATTAAATCCTCTAAGCACTTATCTATCCAGTGCCTAAACCTTTCCCCGCTGCCTAGTCCTGTTCTAAAGAAATTACTAATAGCTTCCGGTGCTTGCTTCTTAGCATCCGTCCGGCTGATTATCCGATAATCTAATTGAGTAATCTGAGATGACCTTAAATTGATACAAGCCCTTGCAATGGGATAGATAGTGCATAGCTTTCTAAGTTGCTGAGGGCTTAACCGTCCTGCTAGCTCTACGCTCTTACCCTTATTAAACGATGTTCGATATCTCTGAGGGTCAAACGCATATCCTTCTCCTGGCCCCATCGCCCCGTGAATACGCTCTAGTGAGGCTGCTTTATCAGCTTCCTCATCAACCTTAACAAATCCCATGCCCTCCAAAACGGTGGACATACCTATTGCTTCAAGAAATCCTTGGAACCTAGACATTAGGCGGACTCGTTATAATGTCCATAATCTCTTTAGATACAACCAGAACCATGTTCATCCCTTGTCATCTTTGTTTTAATCTTACCTGCTATTGTTTTGATATCTTCTTTAGCGTCAAAGTTAATGGGTTCAATCTTGATGTTGTATACCTTGCTTCCCTTTATCGGAACTCCTGTACTCCGTAGAAACTCTAGAGCATCGTTTGATATCACACATTCCATCTGATACCTTCCATTAAAATAGTCAGCCTTTCGACTGACTCCGTATTCTTATGCTGTTCACGTTTAAGGATTATCATATTCACCTAAGTAGAATATCGCAAATATAATAACCTATCACCACATCAATTAGCAAACATGAAATAACCACTAACCCAAATCGCCTATTCATCTAAACCCAATACTGATGATGGCATGGCACTAGCTGTTTTAAGAATTCAATCTGAGCTTTCTCAATATCCTCTTCGTCCATGTTATCAATGATCTCTCGGTTGTTAAGCATATTCTCAAGGCCGAATACTCTAGGGCATTTATCCCCGCATTTGATTGGTCTTTCGTTTTCCTTTAGGCAGTAGCATTCATTCATGGTCATTCAGCCTTAGTGTTGTCTTTACTCAACTCGAATACAAAATGCTTACCGCTAGTATCCATTTCGACACTCCAAACGCTCTCTTCAACAATTACTCCTAATTTATCCCACTGTCCATACAAGCAATCCTTTTTGCCTTTATGTTCATAATGAACTTGGTATATTTCACCACCTTCCTTAATGAAGCAATAATCTTTAGTTATTTCTTTATCACAATAATCACACTTGTCTTGTGTTGCGACTTCTTCTATGGCTGGCGTTCGTTCCGCTAATAGCTCTACAGGCATAACAAATATAGCTACAGCGCCTATGCCTAGCGTTTTTATAAATCTCTTTCTATCCATAATCTCTCCTTTCCCTTAAAGCGGTTAGGGTTGGTTAGTCAGAAATAACTTATAACCCTCAATAAATTTATTATATGATTTCAAAAACTTTAGATAGTTAGCCATTACCCCTACTTTTCCTTAAAAGAAATTCCAAACTTATTTTCAAGTCTTTTCTTACAAACTTTTATCATTTCTTCAGCCATTGGAACGCTTGAATAATCAGGCTTCAATAACTCTTTAGGTATCGGCTCAGTACGATATTTTTCATCTAAGTATTGTTTACCTGGAAAACACTCTAGTGTTAATAGTGTCGGTACTCTCCAGCTTATTTGTTCATCTTTACTCACGACTTCTCCTTTTGGTTGGAGAGGGCTACATAAGTTTTGTCAAAGACACTTGGCTTGCAAGGATAAAACTCACCCTCAACACCTTTAATGATAAAGTCTCCGACATTGCAAAGCATTTCTCCTTCAAGAGTCTTAATAATGAGGCTCTCGTCTCGATACCCTACCTCACGGGAGTCTGGACAATACGAGTTCTCGCAGAATTCAATACACTCGTCATAGTTAGTTCCAGTAAATTCAACTGCTTCAATTGTTACTGGTTTCTTTCTGTACTTCATCCCTCTACTCCTTTAGTGTTAGCCCTTAAAGCCTGCCCGTTATTAGTCCCTCTGTGTAAACTCTATTTAATCTATCTCTATTAAGCAACGCTTCGTCCTTAGTCACATAAGAATCTACTAAATCTATATCAGTATCAGAATCATTATCTATGATTTGATAAGGCTTAAACACACGTTCTTTTTTATATTCTACTTTAAACCTTTCATTTTCTTCAAATGTCTGCCATCATCTACTCCTTGGTTGGGTGGTCGGTAATACTTGCATAAATTATCTTCTGCTTAACAAATACCTCTTTACCATCTATCTTCATTCTAGGTCGATCAATAGGTCTACAAGGTCTATGACACTCACCAGAACATTCCTCAATATATGTTTTTAAACTAACTGGATATGTTTCTTCTTTCATCCCTTATCCCCTTGCCAATCAATGCTATCTTTCTCCCGTATCAAGTAATCGAAGTCCTTAGTTATCTCTCCGTTTAGTATGACATGATCGGGGTTGTCTTGGTAACGCTTTAATAGCTGGCCTATGGTTTGAGGTTGATACATTCTGGATAAGCCGTTTACTTTGCATTTAACTAGCATTACCGCCTCCACATCCTGCCAACGCCTCTGCCGATAAATATATTTTGCACTCTCATCCATAGTTTACCATTAGCGAGTGCTTTGAGGCTATTAAGAGTTCTTAAAATCTTGTATATGTCGCTCATTTCACTCTCCTTTTACTGCTTGATTGTCAATGCTGTGAGCTGTCAACTAATGCCCTATCCTCACCGTCTGGATAGATTTAATATTTTCCGTGAGGCCATATCTTTATTCCCTTATCAATAATCCACAATTTGCCGTTAGTCGCATATCCACTAGCTGTCATTGTTTCAAATAGCTTCTTATAGTTACCATCTTCAGGCTCTCGTATGTGCATTACCTTATCTTTCATTCCATCCGCTCACTTACATTCCTAGTCGGTATCCCTGATCTGTCAAGATAGCTTAGTGATATCTTTAGCTTGAGGGGCTGGCTACAAAATATACACTGTTGATTATCCCTGTCTGCTACCTTAACTCTCAATGTCGCGCTTCTACATTCGCACTCTTGGTTCTCACAGGTGTATTCGTATGTTGGCATCTACTTACCGCAACAATCGCAAGACTTATAAGCACCGCTTAGTGGACAGCTAGAATCTTTGCACTCCTTGCCAATACAAAAACATGTCTTTACGCCATCATCCTTGCCCCTATAACCCTTAAAGTTATGCTCATAAACACCCTTTTCTTTATCACCGTTGCCAAGCATAGCCTCTAGCATTGCACTTAATCCTTCGCCCATCTTTCCTCCCTTATGCTAATAGTTCCCTGTTGGCATCTTAACTAGTCAACTTATTTAATAGGTCAATAACTTTAGAAGCTCCGCCACCGAACAATAACCACCAAACCGTAATAATTCCTATTATGCTAACTGCGCATCCTGCCATCTTTTGCTCCTTTCCCCATTACCATTTGACGTACCTCTGTCTTTCTTTCCCACAATAGATACAACGATCTGTTCTGATGTCTTTATAAAAGCCCATGCTCATATTTATGCGTTGATATTTATGCCAACAAAAGACCTTTTTAAAAAAAGACACTTATTCCTCCAATCCCTCTAGCATCGTCTCCTGTAATCTCCCTGGATTGATAGCCCCAGCTTCGACCTCTTCCCTCATAAATTGTAAGAAAGCATCCTCGCTGTTATCCTCGGTCGGGAATAATATCATTACCTTGTATCTTATCCTGTCCATTGCGTGTGAAGTCCAGTCATGCAAATACTTTGTTTGTCCAGGTACGACACCTCCTGCCTTATCCGTTTTCCATCTGCAATTTTCAAAACAGTTAATAGTATGGAGGCATGATTCATTGACTAATATCTTTCGCTGCTTGAGCCTCACTCTTACTTTATCAATACCGGCTTTCACTCCGGTTTGTTCGTGGTTTATTATTATACCAGCTTCCCCGTATTCCGCAACTACACTGGTTCCGGTGATAGGGTCTGTGTTTGAGCCTGACGGGTCACCATGACATACTAAATCCTCATGCCTGCCTGTATAGCCTATGCTGCTTAAAATGCCCTTTATGGCTTCTACATGGACTGATACGATACCGCTTGATTCATACTCTGCTATGTATACCATTGTGTCATCATACATCTGCATGAATCCAACTGATGTAGGGTCACTGACTCCATAATCAAAGTCTAGGTGCAGTTCTCTTTCAGGGTCATAAGCCTTTTGAAATGGATCTCTAAGTACGTTCTGCTCTTGGCTGAACTCTGGAAACACTCTTGCCTGTACTGACTTGTCATAACTGATATCTAGCTCTTGCGCTATATCCTCTACTGTCATGTCTGAGCATTGGACTTCATACCACGGGCTAGTTATCTTTCCTTCTAGCGTACTTTGCTCATGTCCAAAGACAGGATGTTGCGACCAGTGGAAACGTAGCTTCTTAAATGTCGTATTCTCTAACTGCTTAATACGATAAAAGCAATTACCCTTACCGTTAGGTGTCGAGTTCTTAACAATCCCCCTCTTACAGCCATGACGTACTGCTGCGAATACTATCTCACTAGCAGGGATAAAAGCATCCTCATCTTGGAATACCATCTTATAAGTACCGCCACGCCCTGAATTGACGTTAGCTGATTCACCGTGTACGAATGCACCAGTCCTTCTATTTCTAGCTTCGAGAAACTTAAACGATACCGGCGCGAAGTCTTTTATCCATTCAGGGAGGTTGTCATACATGAAACGAAGTTTACCCATTAAAGAGTCTGTGGTACTGCCCTCGCCTCCATCATCTACCTTTGATTCCTTGCGGTTCTGATTTAAAGAAGCCCAGCCACTATCGAATAGTAATCCCCATAACTGAATAGCCATACCAGTCCATGACATACCCATCTGTCGAGATTTCTCCCACATGACGTTTTCAATGTAAACTCTTCTACCATCAGCGGTTATTTCAATGGTCATGGTTTCATTGATTGCGTATTCTTGGAAGTCGTACAGTTCAAAGCGAAACATCGAGGGCAAACTGTTAGGGTCGAATATCTTTACGGTATCACGGATAAACTCGATAGGGCTGAGAGACCATCTATCCCATTCCTCTTGATGTCCTAGCGGTGCGTCTAAGCCTAAGAGAGTGTCACTTAGTATCTGTGAGAAGTGGTATTGATTCGATTCCTCTTGCGATTGCTCGTCTTGTAGTTTTGTCTTTGACATGATTACCTATTTCTCTGCTTACCCTTATCATAAAGTCCTCTATCTGCGGTACTTCGATAACCATCTTCATACCTACTTTTATTTCATGCTCGGTCTTAGCTATCTTTGCGATTGATTCTTCGAGGCGTGAGCTGGTAATCGTTGGTATAGCTTGCCTCCATGTGATTGCTTCATCAAGACTAAACTGCTCGTCTCTCACAAACTTACTTATTATCTCGGGAAACTTATCTAAGTTCTCAATTATCAAGGCAAGCTTACCTCTAAGCAGTGCTAGCTCGTCTGTTAAGTCGGTAGGGTGGGGGTTCTCTTCCATCTCTTCCATAATGGCTTTAATGCGTGTGTTGCTAAATCGCTTGCTGTACTTGCCAGTAGTTCTTACCTCTCCAACAGACTTACCATCGTGGTGCTTACATCCTACGCCTTGTTCTCCGACTCTATTAGTTCCCCATCCTGCCTTGCGACCACAGGGTTTACCTTTGTTCTCTCCGTTCTTTATTGTGCGACCGCATATGAAATAACCCTTTTTCTCTTCTAGCAGTTCCTTATCTGTTTGCTCCTTAGTCGTCATAGTTAAATGATGTCATATTGGTTTAGTGGTTGTCAATCTCGGTTAGCTCTCTCCTTCAGTTTTTCATACTTCTCTTGCAGCCTATCGTATTTCTGGTAAAGAGTTTCAACGGCCTCTTCTGTCTTCTCACATCTCTCTTGCCATCTCTTTACTTGATTCTCTAATGATTTTACCTTTCGGGTTTTCATTCAATCACCTGTAATCGTATAGGTCGGCAGCTAGTACTTTGACACCAACCCTTTACTTCCTTGCTAGTGCAGATACATAAACTTTCATCATCTTTCAAACCCTCATATATAACCTCTTGGTCGGCTGATCCTACAAGTCGTTCTTGCTGTTCCTCTTTAAATTTTACAAATTCTTCCCACAATGATTGTCTTGGTGTTAACTTCTCCATCTCTTACTCCTTAATAGGTATATAGTATTCGCAATCTTCGCCCTCAACGTGTAGGCTGTAAAAGTTTGAATATGATTGATTTAGCGGTGTTGGTTTAGCTGTCCAGCGATAACACTTATCAGCTTTCTGACATTCAGTAAATTTATTTTTACCGTTTGAACACCTTGTTATATCCGGCATCTCTAAGCTCCCCTACTCTGTAAAAGGTAATTAAGGCGGTCGGTGTCTGATTCGATTTCGTAGAGTTTGTAACCGTGAACTAGATAAGCCTCATCTACTAGCTCTTCGTTTAATAAACCCTCTTCACCACATTTAAAACACTTACTAATACCTTCATCAGGATTTGAAACAATACCACCACAATGCTTATAGGGATTCATGTCGTAATGTATTAACTCCTCACCATATAATGCTTTCATAAAATTATGATTGAAGATGAGATCGGATAAAGAAAAGTCTTGTTTCCAATCAATCTTACTGCCTGGTGTCTGTAATAAGATTTCAAAGCAATCTTGCGATTCATAATCTGTTGAGCTGAAATAGCAATCCCAATCTTTATATTCAACGTGATCTTTCCAACCAAACATATCCCACCCATTATCTAAACTATCTTGTATGATTTGATTAAGAGGGGTCATTGAGAGTCCTTTAGTTCAAAACAAACGTAATATCTATGGTTATTATATAAAAGACGTTCATCTTCGACTTTATCAACACAGACCTTGTATCCAGCATTAGCTAGCGCATTAACCATATTTTCTCTATCTTGACCGTTTTGAATATTTACTCTTATGGTTTTCATCTCTATCGTTCCTCCTTTAAAAGCTCTTGACGCTTTTTCCTATACTCAATATCTTCACCTGCATCTAAGTAGGATATTAAATCTTCATCCTCTGCGTCAGGGTCGCCCTCCTTTAAAAGCTTGGTAATATACGCCATAGATAAAATAGCAACCTCTCTCGGTGTCTTTATTTGGTCAAACTGCTTAAAGAAACTACTCTTAACTGTTTCAAGCCCTGTCTTGTATTTATCCCTCTCCGCCCCTGCTATCTCTAGTCGGGCTTTAAGGTCGGAGAAACCAGCCCGATAGTCTTTCATAGCTTCTATTAATTGCAATACCTGTTTGCTGCAAGGCGATGTTTGATAGACAGAGGGAATATCACAGTCAATAAAAGGGTCTGTATCGTTTAACTCAATTCTCTTTTGTGCTTTTTCCTCACTCATTCGCTCTCCCCTCTAGTTCAATAATAAGGTCATAAATAAAGTTCTCTATTCCGATTTCCTTGAGCTTTAAAGAGTCTGCATAATTAAGAGTCATTTCTTCTCCTTTGGAAATCTACCACGCCATACTAGCCATCTTGCTTGTTCTCTGCGTTCATCGTCTAAGGCTATCCCCATTATGCAACCAAATAATATTGCCATAGCTGTCACTAGCGTTATTAAAACTAAGACAATCATCGTTAGTATCGTTTCCATTATTCCTCCCTTGAGTCTTTGTAGCTAAGAGTCATTACTATCCCCTTATTATTCTGTCAGTGGCTGCAAGATTTTCTTGTCCTAAGTCAACTAATTGCTCTTGATATTCATTTAATTGACTACCGAATATCTGTTTCATTATCTTTATGTCTCCATACTCAACATTTCCTTTTCCAACTATTAAATCTATAACAGCTCTATGGTTTTGGTCTGCTATAACATTTAATTCTTTTAAAGCCTTTAACCCAAAATAAGTATCAGTTGTAGTTTTTTCATCATCTATGTCACACAAAGAACTTAACGCACTACTAACTTGAAATGTCTTTCCTATTCCGTTACATATAGCCTCATATTCTTGTGGTGTTCTCATTCCTTTCCCTCCCTTTGTTCCTCTATCTCATGTAAGTTGGCTGTGAGGTCTAGTAGGTTGTTGTCGTGGAGGTATATTAAGAGCTTGGCTAGGCTATCTACTGGTCTTATGTCTACTCTTTTTTGTAGCTGCGTATTCTCCCACTTGTTATATCCGGCAATATAAGCAGGCTCTTTTTTAGTAGCGTCCCAATCTTTCATCATTGAAAAGTAATACTTAAAGCCACCTGTCGTTATACTGTTAGGCAACACCGCTAGTAGTTCATCTGTTTGAGGGGCAGGGACGAATTTATAGATTCCACTATCGAAAGTATCGTCGTTATCGACAACAACTTCCCAACCCTTATTTGGATCTTCATCTTCAAGACCCATCAAGCCCCATAGCCAATAACTATCAACCAATATCTTTCGCTTCTCCATCTCCCTACCTAGCTCTAAACTGACTACTGATTGTTCGGGGGTCATCAATTATCAGTCCAATACTCAATAGGCTCGATAAAGGTATGAGCGTCTACCCCTTCGCTGCCCTCATCGTCTATACTGAAATGACTGAACTTTCCAATACATTTTCTAAAACGTTCAGACGTTGGTTTTTCTCCATAAAGTTCCTCATAAGATTCTCCAAACAACTCTATGTGTAGCTCTAAATATTTCTCAATCGTTGGAGCGTAAACTGTCGGTATTAGTGTAGCCTGGTCGCTATCTATATAATGTTTTTCTAAATCCATCTCACCACATATAGGACAAGTTACCTTCATCTCTTCATCTCCCTTGTAGGGGGTTGGTGTGGGTCATTTACCCATCGCTCCATCTTGAAACTCGTTATGATAAGGCACGAATACAGTCTGGGCTGATTCATCTTCATTAGTGCTACCGTAAAGCCAGCCACCTGCTACTCTTGTGATATATAAATAACCAACGGTGATAGTTTCGTGTAATTGCATATCGTAAATATTTTTATCTGCCATCATTTCCTTTCTCATCTATATACTCAGAAAGTATTTTTGATATTTCTTTTAACTCGTAGCCTTCTTTATCAATAAGAATATCTATTAAGCACTCTCTATCTCTTGCTAATGTTTTTATCCTTATGCTTTGATTATTGATAACTTCAAAGTGTTCTCTTAAACCATCTTCACTGATTACAAACTCTTCACCCATTGTCTTCCTCCCCTTTATCTAACCCTTGGTCTTTATCTATTCTCTCTTGTAGAAGTTCTTTGTCGTGTTTGTGTTGTTTGTGGTCGGCTGCTTCGGTTTCGTTGATGTGTTGGTATTCAGAGTTACTTTGTAGTGGCATTACTTGACCTCTTGAAGTTTAATAGGTCGGCAGTTAAACTCATCTCTCTGGCTTTTAACACAATTTAACTCGTTACACTTACAAAAACTGCCAAAATATACATCACAAACCCAACCTTGATATATTGTTGGCAGTTTAGTGGTAGGCTCTCCCTTTAAATCTGACATATCCATCTTTTTAGTATCAATTAGGTCTTTAGCGTGGATATATTTACCCCCAAAATCATGGCTATGGTGACGGCTTTTCAACCCCCTTACTTCATCTATTAAGGTGTTGATAAATCCCGTTAAACAAGGCTTACAAGAATCAAATGTAAATCTTGATTTACAAATATTGCAGTTTGACTTCTCCACCATTAACCCCTTTCTACTTGAGATTGACTTCTAATATCCAAAACATACCACTTTGCCGCTTTGTTGATTTCCTCGGAAGTCCGTTTACTCTTTGCGTTTTGTCCGGCTAGGTATCCTTGGTAGTAAGAATTTTCCATTACCTTGTGAATATCTTTGATAGTGTTTCTTGCGAATATTAAATCTCTTGCTAGTCTTTCGTCTTTAGTCATGTGTTTCTCCCTCTGCTGCTTGGTTTAAGATTACACCAATTTGCTATCATGTCAATAGCTTTTTTCTTTCTTATTTGAAAATCGTTAGAATCACGTTTCATATCTTTCGTATGTCTATATGCTCGCCACGCCCTTTGTGTCGCTTAGAATTGAACCTCGCAAGCCTCATGGCTATTAGTTTATGTTCTCTTATCCTGTATCCATCGGGGAATTTCTTTTCGGTTAATAAATAAAGTGTTTTGTTGCGAATATAAAGCCTCATGGTTTCCTCTCGTTGCCTTTTGAGTTGATACCCAATTTAGAATAAAGGAAACCGCCCCAAGCGGAGCGGCTCCTTAGCAGCAAGAGAGACCCTACTTTTGTAGGGGCGGCTCTAGTATGATTTCCAGTCTTTAATGAGGTCTGGTAACTCGATATTAGTTTAATGCTTATCACCTCAGTCTGTCAATATTCGATTATGTTTAATCCATGATCTAAGTTGCCATGACAGCGTAAGCACCATAAAAAAATGTTGTCCTCAGTGTATGGGCCACCTTGACTAGCATTAACTTTGTGTCGGTATGTCAGATTAGAATGTCTATTCCTCTGGCAGTTCTCGCAACACTCATAGCCGTATTTATCTATCACTCTCTGCCCTACAGCTTCCCTTACTCTTTTTTGTTCTGCGGTTAGCCTAGCGATTAGTTCTGCTCCTTATGACTGTATCGTTTTGACAGCCTCCACACCTTATTGAGTACCCGTAAGCGTGTCTTATCTCAAAACCTTTATCATAAACAGTATGGTTATGGCTTCCGTGTATCTCTGGTGGTTCATAGCTTTGACAATCACGGCGACATTTCTTTTTTAAGACAGGGCAAAACTGGTCTAAGATTTCCTTTTCTATTTCTTCAAATTCTTTTTCTGCTTTCTTTCGTTCCTCTTTATTGTGTTCATCTGCAAATTTCTGTTGTCTTTTTTCTCGGTCTATTTCGTTTAATGCTATTCTGACTCTTTGCGTAAAGGCGTCACTGCTTAACTCACCGCCAGTTACTTTCTTTCTTTTAAACATTGTCTAGCTCCTTATAGGTGTTGCAGTTGGGGCAGTAGAGTTTTGATATGGTTTCAATTTCTTTTATTTGCTTCCTTTCAACCTCTTGATGAAAATAGGTTTCCCACTCAAACTTCTTTCTTGTCTGTACTGGTATCCATTCGTGGTTGCAATCTTGTTTAGTCATTTCGCTGCTCCTTTTCATGGATGTTGCCGATTACTTCAATACTTATCTCAGCATTAAAACATTCTTCATGATTTATTTTTATATATGGGTCATCTGTGTCTAACACAAAGCCATACTTACCCCAAACGACATTTACATTCTTATCAATAGACAACTTTGAATGCTGCCATCCTTCTAGTTTGTAATTGATTATGTCGCCTTCATAGATTTCTTTGCCGTTCTTATCTTTAAGTCCTGTGTATTGCATGAGTATTTGATTCTGGTCTTGAGCTAACTTAACAATAGAGTTAAGGCAGACATTATATCCAAAAGAGTCCCCACCCCAAGAGTCATCTGGACAAGCTTCCGCATCCCCTTGCATCACTTTTCTTTCTTTGTGCCACGCCCGAAACTTTAGTTCCCTCATCACCGCTCCCCTATTCTCTCGATTAAATTACCCTCAATAAGTTCATCTATCGTCCATTTCTTTTTTGAAATGAAGTCCGAAAACTCAATAACTGAATATCCCCTTGCCAATTTGAAAGCCACATAAGACATCCCTCCTGCGTTTCTAAACTCCCTTAAAGCGTCTATCTGATGTATCTGTAATAGCTTGGTAGTCGCTGATTTCTGCCGTAATACTTTAGCCTCGATAGCACATGGTACGCCGTCAATAACGTAGATAATATCGAAAGGCCGTTTAGGATAGAAGCGTTGTTTGTCCGGCACATATCCCACGTCGGGTATCTTGTAATACCAGCCACCTTTTTTATTAAGGGCTTTTTTTAATATGGTTATGAATGCTTTTTCTTTCATACGTCCCTAAACCTCACGCACTTACCGTCAAACTCAAGTTCCACAATTCCGTTGGTTCCCTGACGTTGGGCTGCAATGTTAATCTCACACTTGCCTTTCATGTCATGTAATATATCGGCTTCCTCCTTTGTTAAATCTTGAAATGGTTTCTGCGATAAATAATATTCTGGCCGATACATTAGCAGAATTTTATCAGCGTCCTGCTCAATGCTGCCTGATTCTCTCAGGTCTGATATTTTCGGCCTCGGATTATTCCTATGCTCTAAATCCCTGTTAAGTTGAGATACAGCGACGACAGGTACGTCAAGTTCTTGAGCTAGTAGTTTAAGCTCTCTACTAACCTCTGCTACCTCTTGTTGCCTGTTTTCTTTTCTATCGCTTTTAACGTGGGTTAATAAATCGACAATTATCATTCCCATTTTTTGACCTTTTTTCGCCATCTTGTTCTTAACTGACTTAGCCCTAACTTTTAATTCTGATATCGTAAACGTCCTACCAGTTATTAAAGTTAATAGATCAGTAAACAGCTTATCCTTTGCCGCATCCGTTTCTTCGCCCCTATACCCCTCGTAAAGCTTATTGAGCGGTACTCCTGATATCATTGACATAAACCTATGCACCATTTCATCTGCTCTTAATTCAAACGAGAAAAATAGACAGCCATATCCACGGTCGATAGTGGATAAAGCAAAATTAGCGGCAAGGCAACTTTTTGACATCTTAGGCCTACCAGCTATTACGATTAGCTGACCACCTCTAAAGCCTTTTGTTATCGCATCCATATCTTTAAAGCCCGTCATTATCCCTAAATCTTCGCCCCTGTTTATTTTGTCTTGCATATCATCGAATATCTGCGACATATCAAAACCTGTTACTTCATTGCTCGGAGTTTCCCTTTCTTCCAGTTTGGTAAATTGAGATATTGCAAACTCTAGTAGTTGCTCTCTAGTTTTATCGCTCCCCGCTTCATCGCAAACTTCTATAATTTCTCGACTGCCTCTTTTCATTGCTCTTCTAGATGATAAGTCTTTTAATTCTTCGACGTTTGGCTTTAAGTTATGCTTGAAGCTGTTGTATTGCATGGCCTCAGATATTTGCCATGCCGGTATGCCTTCTTTTTTTAGAAAGTCCATATCAATAGGGTTTTCGTTATGGGTTACTATCTTGATTGCTCTGAATAGGTCTTTATTTTCAGGGAAGAAAAAGTCATCTTCTTTTAATTTATAATCAAATAACCCTTGATCTATGTTCTCTTCGATTATCGTACCTAATACTTTTCTTTCTAAATCTCTGCTCATGTGTTCCATTATGTATACCTTTCAATATCGTCTCGGACTTTTTGTTTTGGCTCGCCTTTAAAATTATCAAGTGGTTTTGATTCGTCAGAAAACTTCTTTATATGGGCGAACGGTATTCTGTCTTTTCCGCTGCCTATTAAAAATTCTTCAATCGTCCACTTATGTTTAAAGTAACCATCAGATTTTAAAACTATCGAATAATTGTTAATTGATGTTTTTATTTCTTCTAGGCTAAATACTGACAATACTTTGATAGCTGCTTTTTTCATATCATCACTAAATTCCTTATGCTTAACAATGTTTTTAGAAATCCAATAATCAAAAATAATATGTATGTTCTTTTCTTCATTCTCTATTCTTAATTCTTGTTTAGTGGTATCTGGTTGTTCCCCCGTTGTTACCGCGTTGTTACCGATGGTGTTACCGACCTGTTGGTAATCATGCCATTTAAGCACCTTAATGCGTGTGTATTGGTTGTTACTTATTAGTGTTACCGTTTTCCACTTTTTCTCTAATCTTTTTAACGCTTTATAAGCGGTGTTTGGATTCATTTTAAATATCAAACCAAGCTGATAACGACCTGCATCATACTCGCCTGTATCTTTATCAACCAACAAAAGCAATCCACTAAACAAGATAAAACAGTTATGATCTTGGATTAGTTTGTTGTCGAGAATTTGACGGTGATATTTAACCCATCCCTTATTAGCCATTTTATTTTTCTACATTACTTTCATTCCATTTATATCTTTCTAGAAACTTACTAAATCTATTAAACGTATCGTGTAACTCTTTCTGTTTTTCTAGTGTCATTGAATGATATTCGAGACCAAATATATTGCCGTCTACACCCATTTTAATGTTGATATACTCATCATTTCTCATAACAACCTTTCAATATATGCAAAAACCACCGGCTGTTCAGCAACGATACAGAAGGTGGTGGTTTTTGCAATTCTATTTTATTAGTTACAAGTTAGCTTTTCAAGTACCGTTGCTATACCTATTTTAAACTAACCCTATTTGGTTGTCAACTAGTTAGCGTCACTACCAACATCTATATCATAGTCAGGTATGATTTGCTGCGGTCTAAATATGACTTTGTATCTGTATCTATCTACATCAGCTGTTTCTAGTTGTTCGACAATATATCCTATTTTGTCTGATAGCCCTAAAAAGTGTTTCTTATAAGCATCGTCACCAACCTTAACTACTACTTCTAGTTGATGTCCCTCATCTTCAATGGATATTCTTCCTTCCATCGTTAGCATGTATTCTCCTGTGATACCGTTATAAAACACTGCTCTGCGGTTTATCTTGAACTGGTCAGCGTCTTTAGATAGGTTATGCGATACAACGTCTGCCTCATCACCGAAGCAACCGCCCTCTGCTCCCATAGTTATGAGCATAATAAAGATACTTAGTATTACTACGCTAATCTTTTTATACATTTCTTAACCTCCTATTTTTTTACTATATATGTCGGTATGTTGACCTCAACCATCTCTCCAAACCATGGCTCCCACTGCACATCGTCATAGCCCATACTTTCAGAGAAGAGATCAGTACAACTACGAACTCCGATAAAACCCTCAGCAACCTTGTAGACCGTTATGGTTGTCTCGTACCATCGATGCTTATCGACATCCAAACCCTCAGCAACTGGTTTATTTGCGAAATACTTTCCGTGAATTTCACTAGGTAGATCATCAGTGAACTCTCCTGATTTTTGTTGTAGTTTTAAATCCTTTAGTTCTTTAATTATCTCTTCCATTATATTCTCACCCCCTCAATATAAATCTCCCGAAGCAGCGGACACCTATAAGCCTTAGGATTATCTACAACCCTCTGCATCTTTTTATCATGCTGGTCAGATATCTCCCACCTCGTATGTTCGTCCCTGTTTAACGACATGTTCCTGATAAAACGAGCGACTATCGTTTTGCCGTCCCAATGATTTTTAAATCTATCGCAACCCTCTACCCTAGTCGGCAGCTTCTCTATCTTCCTAAGTCCCGTATTAGCATGAGGTTTAGGCTTGCAATATATAACCCCATGCTTATGAGTAACCGATACAAGCTGACAATCGACGCACAGGACGTTTTCATTATCCAACCTAACCAGAATATCACTTGCCTTCTCCTTAACGTCTGGTGCTATTAGTACGCCCACATAAAGCCCTTTCTCTTGGGATATCCTCTATTCGCTCGCCACATATGGGGCATCTACGTTTGTAGGGAATCAATCTATCCGGTAATACCTTAGCCTTAACTATAAATTGCTCACAGTTATCACATATTATTCTTGCCATCACTAAGACTCCTCGATATCCTCAAACCATTTTAGAGATAACCCTTTTATTTTTATTGGGCCATCTGCTAATTGCTCAATCAACTTTTGAGCTAATATTTCAGCTTCTTGTTTAGTTCCCGGCAAATAATCTGGAAAGTCTAATCCAATGGTTATCGTTGGGCCTTTTTTTAAATGTCTTGAAACATTGGTTACCTGTGTTGCTATCATCATTTCATGGTCTATAGTTTTTCTTTTAGCCATATTATCCCTTCCTCGGTCGTCCGCCCTTCTTGCCTATCTCTACAAAAAACTCCGTGCCGTTATTGATTAGGGTTTGAGTACCACCCTTTTTGCCGATGTTCTTAAAGTAGTCTGAATCTCTGCTAGCCTTTAAAGCTTGACCACCTTTAGAACCTATCTGTCTATAAAAACCGATGCCATATTTCTCTTTGACTGCATTACCGCCGTGCTTTGCTTTCTCACTACCTGGTTTCGGGCCTCTCTTGCTCATAATTTCCCCTTTTCTCTAAGTTTTTGTCCAAACTTGTCAAAATTCCTAGCTGCATTTTTACATGCTTTATTAAACTTCTCTGATAGTATTTTCCCGACTTCGGCCATTCTAAGATTTAAAAGTCTATTCTGATAAAAATAACTTTTCTTAACCATCCTTAAATCGCTTTGAGAAATATGGTCAACGTCTTTAACTCCGTATAAAAGTTCCGCATCCCACACTAAACCGTAATGCTTAAGAGTTTCTTCAATGGCTCGCCTGTCTATCTCGTCAATTATTTTATATTCCATCTTAAAACTCGATATCCTCCTCTAAGTTAATTGGTGCGCTATCCCCTTCCGGCGGGGTTTCCGTTACCTTAACCGTACCTTTATCATCCATCTTGTTCATACCGTCACATAGTTCGTTGTAGGTGGTGACTGGTAGTTCTTCAAGCTCCTTATCAAAGTTCCATTTCTGCTTGAGGTTTTTCTTGACCGCCTCTTCGGATAAACCTTTTTGCATCCTGATAGCGTATAGGCGTTTTAGTTGACCCTCTGATACCTTCTTAGTAGATGGATTAGGCTTGTCGCTAGAGGGCTTAGAATCGCTTGCAACGTGACTTGATGTTGATTTAGTTGTATCTCCCTCTGGTCTAGCCCACTCGGGCAAGGCAGGCGTTTCTAGTAGCTTACCAACTTTACGCTTACCACCGACATTGTAGGTTGTACACTTAACCCAATATGCGGGGAGCTTATAAAGATATCTACCTATCCCCCATTGAACCGCTGCACGTTTCATAGAGTCTGAAAAACCGCCTTTAGTGGATTCTATATTGCTTTCGTCAGCACCATCATATTTAGTTTTGCCAATACCACCATCGAAATAGATAGTGATTCCACAAAGAACGCCCTTAGCTCTCCACGCCTCGAAATTATTTGACCAACCATCAGGGTCACAAACCTCATCTAAACGGTTCATAATCGCTCTGTTGGTTACATAAGCAAGGGCAAGACATTTATCCTCATTAGGCATTAACGCCCCTGCCCTCCACTCGATGTCCTCGCTAGGGAATGGCTCGGCTAGCATTTTTAAATCCATACTACTCTCCTTACTGCTCGTGTTTGGTTACTCGCTCGTTATTTGACATAAGCTTTTAGGGCTAAGTCAATAGTTGATACTGAATACGGCTTACCCTTAATCTCTATCATCTCTTCTTCTACTTCATCGGGGAGGTAGAGAGTCCAGTTTTGTCGTTTAGCCTCTTCAATGTATTGCGCTCTTGAAAGGTTGTTTGCTCTAGCTGGCCTACTAAGTGCTTCTTTAGGGTTGGAAGTATTTAATCCTTCTACTATGAAATATTCACTAGCAAATAATATACCGACATATTCAGTTATGCCTCTGTTTGTAAGTGTTACAATATCCCCTGTCTGGACATCTTCGATGGAGAGGGGCGACAAATAACTATCCGTATAGGTTCCGGCCTCACCTTTGCAAGCATATATTCCATCAGCCTTAATTTTCTCAATAGTACGGATATCTCCTCTGTCAGTTCTTACCCTCTGCCCTACATTAAACTTGCTCATACGCTCCTCCATTTCTTAACTGCCTTGTTGATTAAATACCTGATAGCGAATAGAAAAACTATTACCCCTATATCAATTTCTCGGTAGTACATTACGCCCCCTTAAAGATTAGAGCATTATCAAGAACTTTAATTAGGCAGGCATCGCAAACATCTCGGCTATCCCCATAAGAATTTAATTTCAAATAGCCTTTACTAGATAAACTATCGTCGCAATAAGTACATTCTCTATCTGATGCCATATCTTCGTCATGCTCTATTTTCACTACGCCCCCTTAACTTGGTCGATATACTTACGATTAGCTGCTACGTCTTTCTTTAGTAATGTAACGACATATTGATTAACGCTGCGGTTATCCCTATCCGCTAAAATCTTTAGCCCCTCGTCAACTCTAGGCTCGTACCGTATGCTCCTAGCTACTAACTCTTTCTTCGGTTTTGCCATCATGCCCCTTTCCGTTTGGTTTATTATACTGTCAAAGTGGTTGAGAAGTCAAGCTATATACTTCTTGTTTCGTCCCTCCTGATACCTAATCCCTGCCCTAACCGCTGCCTCGAAGTCATACCCCTTACCCTCTACCTGACTCCTGTCTAGTATCCACTTACATTCTAGGCAAGCTAGGGAATTACCTTTAGTTGGTACGAGCCTACCCGAACATGAACGGTTTATCTTTCTGTGTCTTAGGGGTTTGCGGACTTTAATCAAGTTCATTTTAAACTCCTAACCATTTACCATAGCTAAATAAAATAATAGGAATTATCACTATCCATGATAAAAAGACTGCATTAACCTTTCGCTCTCTAATAGTTTGAACTATTGGGTAGATTAAGCCTGTTCCCATGACACCGACAATAGCTATACCAAAAGCAACAAATGGAAATGACGATACGATAAGTATTTCCCATTCGATAATAGGATTTCTTTCTGGTGGTGGCAACCAAGGATAGTTTTCATTACTCATTGCTACTAGGAAACCTAAGTAAATGAAAAATGAGAAGATATATCCGATTCCATCTCCACCATCATTATAATTTGTTGCGGTAGCTGTCCATACTATTTCCATAATTATAAAAGCAAAGAAAGCTATAAACGCTACCGTTACTAATAATACATTTCCTATTTCTGCTATCATGTTCCTCCCTCGCTGCGACCTCTCTCATCAGTAGCGGTAGGTCATCTCCGCTATACCCTCCGAAGAGGGTTTCGATATTTGTCAATTAAGCCGTCACACTGACAAGAGCTACGTTATATCAAGCTGGTTTTATTGTCAACCACTTATCTATATTTATTTAGGATATTTTTTCGGTGTATGTTATGCTAACTTATATAATATTGGAATAAGAAAGGTTGTAATGGAAAATAAAAAGTTTGGTAGGTATACAGTTATCAAAAGAATGCACGGTGTTAAATACCCTGCTAAAGAAGATCATTTTTTTTTATGCAAATGTGACTGCAGCAATGAAAGGATTGTTAGAAAACAAAGTTTAATACAAGGAACCTCAAAATCATGTGGCTGCCTTCAACGTGAAATTATATCAAAAGCACACAAAACTCATGGAATGAGTAAAACAAAAGAATATAAAACGTGGAAATATATGATGACAAGATGCCATAACAAAAACTACTATGCATATAATAATTATGGTGGTAGAGGTATAGAGGTTTGTAAAAATTGGCATAAGTTTATAAACTTCTATAATGATATGGGTAAAAAACCATCTGATGAATATAGCATTGAGAGAATAGATGTTAATAAGGGATATAATAAAGAAAATTGTAAATGGTTATTAAAATCTGAACAATCTAGTAATAGAAGAAATAATATTATCGTTTCCTATAAAGGTAAAAATACTAAACTATATGATCTTAAAGAAAAAAGTGCTGTTGAATACAAAACATTAAACAAGCGTTTATATCGTGGATGGGATATAGAGCGTGCTTTAAATACTCCAAATATTAGAAATAGTTAACATCAATTATTGTGAAACGACATGGCTAATATAGCACAAAGAAAAAGCCCCCAATTAAGAGAGCTAATTCCCTTGGTACACAAACCCACTTGAAAGTGAGCGTCCGCCCGAGATTAGATTATATCATATAGAGTTCATAGCAGAATTAACTTTACTAGGCCAAGTTGGACTAGTTGCATAACCTCTCATATTGTAAGGCCCAGCATTTGAACCCCACTTTCTAAATATATAATCGTTATGAGCTAAAATCGCAGTTCCCCAATTAGGGTATCTATCCCAGCTAATACCTTGAACCGTACCGCAACCGATACGATAAGTAGAGCAACCGCAAGTCATTCCCCAAGCATTAAAGCCTCCTGGTGTTTGCCTGCCATAGCCTGATTCTATTTTTGCGATTCCTGCGGATAACCGCCAGTCAAGATTAAACTTATTTGCATACTCATAAAACGTATCTTCATATCCAGCCATCGGTGAGCCTGCTAATGCTCTATTAAGTCTATCCACTGCCTCTACTTTGGTGACGTGAGGTTTAGTTGTAACGATAGTTGATGCTGGCTTGGGTGTTGGCGTAGGTTCCGGCGTTCTCGTAACACCTCGTGACACTGTAATAGTTTCTTCAATCGTGGCAGTTGCTTCGATAGTAACGGTGGTTTCTAAAAATGCTTCCTTAACTTTCGGCTTTGTCGGTTCGGGCATATAAGTTAGCGATACTATTAACCCTAACCCTGCGATAATTGCAGCCGATGTAATCAAAAAGTCCTTTAAATTTCTGTTCATTTTTCCTCACTTTTCTTATAGTCATAACCAGCAAGTTCTTTGTCTATCAATCAAACAGTATAGCCTTGATATGGTTGTAGCTAAACACCCCTCTCTATCCGTAGAGCTTAATCTAATAGGTTTAAATGGTATCACAATGGTTTAACTTTACAAGCAGAAAGCCCGACTATTTTACTAGCCGAGCCTTTATATTCTACAGTGCGTTTATTTTATTTAGAGCTTTATCATGTACGACTTGAGATGAAATACTTGCGCCGATTAGTAGCGTTACGGTTTCAACAGTAAGCGATAATTCACCCGTGACGATTGCCGTTATACCTACGACAAAAGTAGCGACGAGAGCAACGGTTTCGCCAGAGACTTTCTCAAAAGCTTCGTCGATAATGGGAAACTTCCGCAAGAATTGAGTTATAACCCATATCGCCGTAGTCAAAACGGCTGCTTGAGATAACAATGATTCTGGTAACATTTTCCCTCCCTTCGGTTTATCGACAGTAATTTTTATATAAATGGTGGGTGGCCAAGTGGAGCAGACCCGACCACCCACCAAACCTAGAGTTCTAGAGTTCATATATATAGCTCAGATATAGATAGGTCTTTTTATTTAGTAAGCCGGACTGTTTAATGAAAATACTTCCGTCAACTATGTGCTTAACTTGTCCGAACTTTTTAGGTGAGCTAGCTAATATTTTTCCATCAACTGTTTGGACACGAATACTATTGTCAGTATCGGGCGGTATCTGTTCTAGTTTCCCCCCTGGGAAATGTTTAGTCTGTGCTTTCGATTCATACCATGCGTTTTCTTTTCCGCCTCTCGAAAGTTCTTTAGACACTCCCCAGCCGTTAGTAATATCTATTCTGAAATTAACTTTGCGGTGGTTGTCCATTAACGCAAACGCTTCTTTAAATGCCATCTCGTCCTCCGTTTCTACGATGCTATTATCTCTCTTTTTATTTAATTGTTCGGGCAATACTTCTTTCCAAAGAAAATCCCTTAACACGAAGGGAGGCATAAATTGCTGACCATAATACAAGGAAATATGTAAGTGTTTATTACCTCTCGCTACGCCAGTTTCCCCTAAATATTCGCCCTGCCTCACTCGCCTTCCGTAGTTATGTTCTGTAAATGCAAGTTTCGACAGGTGTGTATAAAAAACTTCTGGAAATCCTTGAATAGGAGTATCTAGTTTAAATCGAATAGAATATCTTGTATCAACGGCCTCAAAGCCAGGATAGCTTTTCGCATGTCCATGTTCAGAATAAATAATAGTGCCATCAGCGATTGCGACTATTGGAGTACCTTTGGGGCAGGATATATCAGCACCATTATCGCTAGCATAAGCCGTATCCTTGCATGATTTTATATAACGTATATCAATAGGAAATATCATAATTACCCTTTAGCAAACCAAGTTGTAGTGCTAGCAAGAAGACTAATCACTACCATGACCCAGACGGGTACTCGATTATTTACTTTATCCATAAGCTCTTTCAATGTTCCTTTCATCTCTCCTTGAGATTCCTCTAAGCCGTCCATTCTAACTTGAAGGGCTACTAATGCTTCGCCTTCCGTTCGTCTATCCTCTCCCATTACTCCCCTTTGTTAATTTCTTATTGCTTACTCGGTCGCATACTCTCTGCCTGTTAAAGTTCCCTCAAATACTCCTACGTTTTGGACTGAGCCAGTCTGTTGAACCTGAAAAGATAATTGATAAGTCTTGCCTGATATAAGGCTAAAGTCATCTTTTCTAATAAAATATGAAACGCTATCACCGGCAGCTGTTACTTTCTGTTCAGGTGTCTGGCTGAACTGATCTGTTGCATCCGTCACGTTCTCAAGTCTTATCCTGCCTCTCACTTGCGCTGAACTATCAGGCAATACAAGTTCGCACCCTACAAAAGCATCTAGCCTACCTGCTTGAGCCGGAACCCATGTAGAGCCTGTAAGAGCTGCGTTGGTCTCAAAACTAGAGACACTGCCTACTGTCGTGTCAGCAATATCTCCGCTCCATCTTTGAGTGCTAGCAAGCATTTCCCTTGCATGGTGTCCGTCTACCGTATCGCAATTTATTCCTATGATGCTCATGTCGTATAAGCCGGTTGCCCTTCTCCGTAATCTTGATTGTTTAATTGCCGTTTTATGCTAGCAAGATTTCTAGCTGTGTTATTAGTCTTGCTTTCAATCTCTAATCGTACAAACGATTTATGATAGTCAACTGAAACGACTAGCATATTATAATTAAAGGTTTTAGATGTAGCTGACGGAAGGTTTAAGAAGGTGCAAGTATCACCACAGATTATTGATTCGATGTTGTAACCTATCGAGCCGTCTACCGAGGTGTCTAATATTTCTACGGTAGTCCTAATATCTAAGTCCTTATTCGCATTTACAAACGCTGTTCCTAAAGTGTCAGCCGTTCCCTCTATTTTTACCCTGCCGTCTGTGGATTTCTCCCAACGATTACCGAAGCTGGTTATTGAGTCTGTATCGGTATAGAGTTTTGATATCAACTCACCATCGTCGTTATCCCTGCCATTCCAAAATATTAAGCTGTTCCTCACGTTCTCCACATTCTTAAAGACCTGTATCTTTTTAAAGTCACGCCCGAATATGAATTGATGTTTCGGCTGACTAGCAGTTTGTTTAAATTGAAGTAGATTGTCGCCACCTAGATAGTAATGCCATCCATCGGGTGCTAAATCTTGCGCCCTTATTAAAGCCTCTAGTGCCATATCAGCATTGAACGTATAGGAAACAGTAGTGCCAGTATTGCTAGGTATTGAAGTAGCGTTGTATGCAATCCTCGTAGCGAGAGCGTCACTTGGAAATTCAGCTGAAACTCTGTCCACTACATCTTTAACGATGTTTGTAGGGTCTACGCTATTTTGAACAATCGTTGTAGCCGTTCCATTCTTATAAGGCACAACCGCATAAACATTTAAAAAGCCTAAACAAAAGACTTCGACTTCCTCTAGCCTGCCATCTATCAGCGGAGCATAGGCAGTGATAACGCCTGAGTATATTCTAGTTGCTGGCGTGTCTTGGTCTTTAACCCATATCTCCACGATGTTTGATTCCTTGACGCTTACTCCTTCATCAAAGTCTGCGAACTTACGAGCGAGAGTTATGGTTAGATTTCCTAATCCCCCATCAAGCACCGCATTAAATGAGTCGAAAGTAGCGTCATCCCACGCTGTTATATATGTATAGTTGATATCGAATACTTTGTACTCAAAAGATTTTCTGGTAGCCATTATCGCCAGCGCCTTTTATAGCTGATTGTCTGGTTAAAAGTATGAGACGGTGGGGCTTCGCTTACATAATCTCTAAACGTACCATCAGAATTAAGAGGGACTTGCCAAGTAGCCCCAGCATTCAGAGAGGTTTTAAATTCTCCGTTAGCGTATGGGTTTGTACCGCTCTGATAGCCTATGCTGTAGAAACCATCACTAGGGTCTTGCCCTGGAACATCTGACGCTTTGTAGACTATCCAATAGGTCACTCCACTTGTTAAGCTTGGGAAAGTTCCATAATCAAAGTCCACCCAACTAAAGGAGTTAGAAATGCTACCAGCTTGAACTGTGGCGATGCTTCCTATTGCTACACCGTCAGGGTCGCCAGCACTATCCCCTTGTATTTCCACGGTAATATTATTAGTAACGGCAATATGACCAGCTATTAAAACTGATGTCTTAGGTCTTTCGCCCGTAATCGCTGGTTGAAAACTCGTAGCTGCCCACGTGTTTCCTATTACACCCCAGAGAGTATTCCTATCTTCTTGAGACTGGTCTATTAGCTGAGTTCCCGTTGTTGTAAATGATGACCTGATAGTGTTGGAGCCGAGAGCGAAATCAGGAAACATGCCAGAGTATATTATCTCTGAGTTGTTTAAAAAGGTTTTCACTTGAGCGGTATCAAAAGAAAGTACATCGCCGTTGTTATATGCCGTGCTTACAATTATAGTCTGATTATTAACTTGATTAGTTAGTGATATTCCCGTTATACCGCCTAGCGTTGTAATCGCATAATCTATGATGGGTAGCGGCTCTTTCGTGCCTGAGAACGTAACCACAGTGTCCTGAAACAATCCTGAGAGTGAAGTCCCTGAGAAGGTTGTAAACCCTGTATCTTTTGCGTATGGGTCGGCTGCATACATGCTGACTTCAAAAGGTGAATAGGTTGTACTCCAATGCTCATGCGGTATCTTGATTTCACCTAGAACACTAGCAGTCCACTCTCTAGTTTCCGCTTTATTTACAGATAATTGGAATTGCATATCGTCACTGCCAGTAGTCCAAGCAAGGCCTCCGTCTGGTGATACAGACATAGCACCGCCCGAGTAAGTCCCAGTTGATTCAGTTTCTACGTCCCAATCGCCAGTTCCGCCAGTGGCTACGACTATCCAATACTTTATGCCAGCCGTTAGAGCAGCGTTGAAGTTAAGCGTTACCTTGGTGAACGAATCACCGAAGTCGTCTTTATCTAAGGTGAATGATTCTATGTCTTGAGAAGCCCCACTCGTAGGTTCGTCTGCATTATCAGGTCTAAGATGAATGAAAGCATTTGACGTATTATTGTTATCTCTTATCCAGAAACTAAAATCAAAACCGTTGCCTGACCACTTAGGAGTAATCCCTTGAGCATGCCATGTGTTAGCGTCTATATTGCCAGTAGCAGAGCCTATGTCATGGTCAGTATCTAACGACATAACTTTATGGTCGATAATCTTTAACTTCTTTTCCTGCTCCGAGAGTATCTTTTTAAACTCATCTGTAAGCCCTAGAAACCCTGAGATAGTGGGAGTAATTAAACTACCTACCATCCTGATAACTTTAGGCTTCTCGGTTATATTGACTACCCTGCTACCGTCCTTATGAGCAAGCTCTAAATCAAGTATGTCCTTAGGTGGAGAACTTCTTTCCTCGAACCGCTCTATTATTATTTCCTCAGTTTGTAAGGGATTGCCGTTAAAGAATATGTCTAGTGCCATTAGAATAACCCCGCTAGTGAAACCTCGTTTTGCCTGCCTAGTTTAGATATAACCCTGTTAGATATTGATTCGATGTCGGAGTCCTTTCTAACTGAGTCGGGGCCGAAGTTGTTTATGATTTGAATAGGTGAATTGTTGGTTACTGAACCGCCATTATTAGCGCCTGCTACTGGAATACCTGACTTTTGGAAGAAGCTTAATATGTTGTTGGGGATGACGAGTTCACGGCCCTTTTCTCCGAGTTCAAATAGACCGTGGGCTACTAAACCGCCTCTAGCTTGAGGAGGCCCTAGAGGAAGTGCTGGCCCTAATTCTGGAGTACTTGGCCCTACCTTTACTACTCCAGCACTTGGAGGTTCTGGACCTGTTGGGAAATTAGTTCCTGGGGCAGCTGGCCCTGCTGGTGTAACGCCCGTGAGTCCTGCCAATACTCTATCCCTAACTCTCTTACCTAAAGAAGTTGCGGCAGAAGCTACTCCTGGAAATTCGCTTGATAAAATAGTTCTCAACGCTGTCTGTAATGTTTCGCCACCTTCTAAACCTGCTCTACGCATGCCAAATTTAAGCTTATTTCGTGCTGCTTCTGCGGTTTTTTCTGCTAATACCCTAGCTGCCTCCTCAGCTTCTGATTCCTTTTCTACCAACCGATTTACAAATCCTGCGCCTGCCAACTCTGAGCCTTCCTCCATTAGTTCTACAAAACCACCGGGCTCTTTTAACTTTTCTGCATTGTCGGCTAATTCTTTCACTAGTTCTGCACCTGCTAGACCAAGGTCTTCAAGGTCTTTAGTCATTTCTTCGCCTACTATGCTAGAAATTATCTGCATATTAGCTGACCACTCTCGCATTGCTACTAAACGATCTGTAAGTAATGTTATTAGTTTGTCATAACTAAGATCTACGAGGTCTACCATTTCAGCAAACACGCCTGCAAAACTAAATAAATTCTCTCTAGCTTCGTCAAATGATTTTATTTGATCTTCATTGCTTGCCATAATTCTTCTTGTTATCTCATCGTAAAGGTCGGCGCTTAACCCTATGCCTGTAACTGCGGCTATTGCTTCTAGTTGAAAATCCTCTAAAGCTGCTGCACTTTCTTTTACGGCTGGTGTCATGTCTTGTTCAATAGCTATCGAAGTTTCAGTTATAGATAAAGCCATATCAACTATTCCGTCTGTTGTTGACTTTACTTCTTCTTTTTGTCTTATGAATGATGGTATAAAAGTATTTACGGCTACCGTCCAAAGCCTTTGTGCCTGGCTTACTCCTCGCATGGAATTATCAAATTGTTTCCATTCCTCGTTTGCTTCTTCGGTGCTTTGCGTTAATTTTTCAATTAAAGTAACGGCTTGAGCAGCAACAGCGACATAAGATAACAAGACCAATCTTTGTGCTTTCAATGCCACCGTTGTCGCTGTTGTGCTTTCTGCTAACGCTAATTGTGCAGCTCTTATTTTCCCAATCCCAAAAATTACTGGCCCTGATGCTGCTGCTATTGCTAATAGTGTTTTTGCTACTGCCTTACTAGCAGGTGATAAGCTCTTAGCTACTTTTGTGAGTGACTTCATGCTTTTCATCGTGCTTTTTATGGGAGGCAACAATGTTTGGCCTATATCAATGGCTAAATCTCTTAATTCTCCTGTAAGTAATTTCACCTGTGATGCGAATGTTTTATATCGTAACGCTGCTTCTTCTGCTAATGCTTTGTTTTCACTAAACCCTGTTTCTGAAATTTGTAGAGCATCAGCTAAGATTTCACTGTTGTTAGCCATTCTACCTAGCACATCTATTACTCTTATCCCTGATAGCTCTAAACTATCAAGGGTTAAAAACATGTTCCCGCCTTCTTCGCTTACTTCTCCAAGACCTTTTATGAATCCTTGCAAAGCGTTAGCAGGATCACTTCTCCACTGTTCTATAAATTCCTTTGCCGAAACACCTGCCACTTCAGCAAACCCTGCGACCCCCTTTTCACCATTTGCTGCTGCCTTAGCTATCTCAATCATTACTTTGCTAAAAGCGGAGCCACCAGCCTCAGCCCTAATACCTACCGAACTCATAGCAGTTGATAAGCCTAGTATGTCTGTTTCTGCTAGTCCTATTGTTGTACCAGCGCCCGCAAGCCGTAAGCCCATCTCAACGATTTCTTTTTCTGTAGTTGCAAAATTGTTACCAAGAGATACTATTGCCGAGCCTAAGTTTTCAAACTTTTTTTGCGATAATCCAGTTATGTTTGCAAACCGTGCCAGCGAGGTCGCCGCTTCATCAGCGGACAGATTTGTCGTCACGCCTAAATTTGCCATGACCTTCGTGAATCCAATTAAGTTTTCATTCTGGATTCCTAATTGACCAGCAGCCTCGGCTATCCCGTTCAATTCATTTACATTGATAGGGATTTGAGTAGCCATCTTTCGTAGCTGGCTAGAGAACTGAGCAAACTCTTTTTCAGTAGCGTTGACAGTCTTACGGACACCAGTGAAAGAACTCTCAAAGTCAGAGGCCGCTTTAATCGAAGCAACCCCTAGTGCTAGGATGGGAAGGGTTATAAACTTTGTCATGGTCTTGCCGGTCTTAGTCAGCTTTTTATTAAACTGCTGAGCCTCTTTCCCCATCTTATTTAGTTTTTTTGAGAATTTATCATCCGCCGATATTACGACTTTGACTTTTTTGTTAGCCACTACTCTTCCTTATTATGATTCTCTTTAAGTTCTCTTGTAGCCGTCTTTATTCCTTGAGCTGCAATCCGAGCCTTTAGCCAAATGATTCTTCTGTCTATCCACCACTGAGGCTGCTCCATTAAATCGGTATACAAACAGTTAAGCTGCTCGCATAAAGCTACCTCGGCAAACGCCTCCGGTATCGTTCTAGGCTTGTCCGATTTAAAAACATGGACAAGCTCAATCATCCATCCTTTTTTTCTTCATCATCAACAGAACTTGCCCCTATGATTTCATTTATCTTTAAGTTAATCGCTTTGTAATCGTCGTCAGGAATAAGGTCTACGGTCTTTTCAGAGAACGGTAATGCCTTACCATCGTCATCTGTTAAGTCCCATTCCTTTATAATCAGCCCAGCCGTTACGTCTCGTGATTTTGTGTAAGCTTTTAAACTGATTTCTACTTTAAATTCTTTATCTTTAGCACCCTTTAAGTCATGGTCTTTTGGAAGTGAAGCCGAAGCGTCAGCATAGATTTTCTCTATCTTTTTCTTGTCTGCAACCAACAGGCAGTCATAGAAGACCACTGTAATTCCAGTTATCGGTAGCTTTAATTCTTCCGTACCCCTTGCGATGTCACTTAACTTAACCATCTTTTTGCTCCTTTTTTTTCATCCACGGCAAGTCAGGGACAGTCATAACCATCGACCGCCCCACTTTGCTTTGCCTTTTTCTGTTTTCATTTACCCAACTAGGAGGGTCATCTATGATGCTCCCCTTCTTATCTATATATACATCTGTCGATGTCTTACCATCCCGATTAGGGATAGCCATTCTACCTACTGGCGTTTGTTTTTTGTTGTATACCATTCTGCTCCTTAGTAAACATCCGTCTTAGCGTTACGCCATACTGCATCGAACTT